>Ga0209777_10000866_pt1 | contig 46730 bp, 45 predicted proteins | sample FrelakmetHBP12HB_FD_187147 | JGI IMG/M metagenome (GOLD analysis project Ga0209777, IMG submission 187147) | Freshwater lake sediment microbial communities from the University of Notre Dame, USA, for methane emissions studies -HBP12 HB (SPAdes)... | ecosystem: Environmental > Aquatic >... | reverse complement strand
GTAGTAGGAGACGTCGGCGAGCGCGTCGGTCAGGGAGTGGGCTGTCAGGATCTGCTGCAGGATCGGCGTCTGGTCCGACTCGTAGGCGGCGGCCAGGCGACTGGCCAGGATCGCCTGACGGACCTCCAGCTCGCGCTGCTTGGCGTTCTGCTCGTTGGTCAGCTCCGCCAGCCTCAGCTCGAACAGGACTTGCATCGAGGCCAGGTTGTCGTAGCGAGCCTTGACGCCGGCCATCTGGCCCTGGAGGGCGTCGACCTCCGTCTGGGCCTCGTCGATCGAGGTACGGACCCCGTCGAGGTTCTGCTGGGTCTGGGCTATCTGGGTCTTCAGGGCGGCCTGCTGGCTGGTCAGCTTCCCGAGCTGCGCCTTCTGGCTGGCGATCAGCTTGGCCAGCCGCAGCTGCTCGGCAATGGCATCGCTCAAGGCGTCTGCCCTGACGGGCGCGACGGGAACCTGCAGGGCGAGTCCCGGGGCAAGCAGGGCAAAGCCGAGGAGAAGCTGGAGCAAACGCCACCGGTGGCCCCGGCGGCGGTTAGTGCGGCGGTCGTTCGAGGTCGTCATCGTGCGAGCAAGCTCCGTTACGCGCGCTCCCGATGAGCGCGTTGCGCGGTTGCGCCCGCCGGTCTGACGCCGTCCGTTGGAGAGGCACTACCTCAGGACGACTCCGGCTGACCTCAATCATACAACTACAAGAGCACGAACGATCGATTTCCCCTCGTGTGTCGCGTAACGGACCGAAGGCTCGGGCCAGGTATCCGATCCGTGTTGGAGCGCTCTTGGGGAGTATTGGCCGCCGTTCGGGGCAGCCGGTCCCGGCCGGCGACGGGATCCGCCGGCGGCACTCGCACAAGTAAGGGGACGGTGCTAGCCTCTCTGGGACGCACTCCGTCGGCGCGGTATGCCGTCTGCCGCACCTCAAGTCCCGTCGCGCTCTTGAGGGCCGGCCCGGCAGTTCCACGAGGGAAAGAGGCTCTGCAACATGCCGCTCTTCGGTTCCCCCAACATCGACCAGTTGGCGGCCAGGAGAGACGTCCAGGGCCTGATCAAGGCTCTTTCATCCAAGGACCCCGCCACTCGTCGGGCCGCGGCCGAGGCGCTCGCCCCGCTAAAGGATCCCGCCGCCGTGGAGCCGCTCGCTGCCCTGCTGGACGACCAGAGCGCCCCCGTGCGGCGGGCGGCGGTCGCGGCCCTGGCCGAGCGAGGCGGGTTGCGCGTGGTCGAGCCGCTTGTCAGAGCCCTCCAGGATGCCGATGCGGAGGTTCGGTCGATCGCCTCAACGGCCGTCTTCCGCCGCCTTATGACAGACCCGGATACGGATGCTCGCCGGGCCGCCGCAACGGCCCTGGGCCGGATTCGCGCCGTCGAGGGCGTGGAGCCGCTGATCAAGGCAATCAAGGATGCCGACGAGGGCGTGCGGCTGGCCACGATCAGGGCCCTTGCCGCGATCGGGGACGTGCAGGCGGTGCTGCCGCTCGTCGTGGTCCTTGCCCGCGAGGAGAGTCGCGCACGGTCGACGGGCCGAACGAACGCCGCGATGGAGCGGGCCGCCTCGCAGGCGCTCGACGTGCTTTGCGATGAAAGGGCGATCGAGGCGCTCGAGGCCGCCCTTACCCAGGACGACTCCGACGTTCGCGAGATCGCGGTTCGGCGGCTGGCCCGGATCGGGTCGCCGGAGGTCGCGGGCGCCCTGGCGGCGCTCCTCACCGACGCAAATCCCGTGATCCGGCGGGCCTCGGCGCGAGGTCTCGGCGAGATGGGCTGGCAGCCGCCGGCGGACGCGACCGGCGTCCGCTACTGGGCGACCCAGCGCCAGTGGCGCCGCTGCGCCGAATGCGGGTCAGCCGCAGTGCCGATCCTGGTCTCGTCCTACGCCACCGTCGACCCGATCGAGCAGGCCGACATCCTCTCCGCCCTCGCCGAGCTCGACTGGCAGCCGGAGGAGGCCGGATCGATGACGGCCCGCTACTGGGCCGCGCGAGGCCGCTGGGACAGGTGCGTCGAGATGGGCGAGCCGGCAGTGGAGGCCCTGGACGCGATCCTCCAAGGCAGCCCGAAGTGGCGCGCTCGCGTCGAGGCCGCCGGCGCCCTGACGGCACTGAACCAGCCTCGGACGGCACCGTTTGCGCGCCTCGATCTTGTTCAGAGAGGCCTCGCCATACTCGATGAAGAAGGCGAAGCGAACGACAAGCGCGGTCTTCTCGAGGCCTTCCTGGTCGAGGAGCGCCAGTTCGATCCCGATGCCGAGACGGTCGAGTTCTGCAAGTGCGGCTACCCGGCCACGAAGGCCTCGACCGGCGGGCAGCCTGCGCCGATCGTCGAACTGCTCGGATTCGAACGAAGCTCGGGCAACGCCACCACCTACTACTGCCCGAGCTGCGACTCTCGGCGGGCCACCGTCCCCGGTTGACGGCGACCTAGGACCCTATTCGGCAGACGGTCGCCGTCCGACGCGCCGAGGGCGAGGCGCCGCCGGGCACCGGAGCGAGCGCACCCCAGCGTGCGTGAGCGAGGCGCGCAGGCGGCAACGATGAAAGCGGCCGTCCGACGGCGACCTAGGACCCCGCTGGGAGGAGCGCCGCCCAGACCGCCCCGATGATCAGGAACGGCCCGAACGGGATGTAGCTTCGGAGCGTGATCCGCCGTGCCGCGAGCAGGACGAAGATGACCACGCCGCTGACCAGCGCGCCGACGAACACGGCGATCACGATCCGGGTGATCCCAATCAGCAGGCCCACACCGGCCAGAAATTTGACGTCGCCCATTCCGAAGGCGCCCTCACCGAACGGCAGCGACGCGGCGAACAATATGCCCGGGACCGCCACGGCGCCGACGACCGCCAGCCACCACGGGAACCGCGACACGAGCGAGTCGCCGCCCGAGGCCAACGCCACCGCGCCGAGGACGATCAGCGGCAGCGTGATCACGTCCGGCATGAGCTTCTGATCGAGATCGGTTGCCATCAGCAGGACGCACGCGGCGAAAACCGCGCCGAAGAGCAACCGTTGCCCGGGATCGCCGAAACGCTCCGGCACCGCCGCCATGGCCGGGACTCCGAAGATGGCGACGACCGGGACCTGCCAGTCGATGCCCCGGACGCTGCCGTCCTCGTGGGCCGGCCAGCGTGCCGCGATTCGGGCCGCCACAACGCCCCAGGCCAGACCGGCCAGTCCGAAGAGCGGGACGAGCGGGTCGAGCCCCGCCGGCAGTGACGGCATCGCGACCTCCGTCTACCTGGCCCCGGCCAGGGCCAACTCGACAAGCGTCGCGAGAGTAACGCCGGTGGCGCCGGCCGGCGCATACGCCTTCTTCTTGTGGAAGCAGGCCGTGCCGGCGATATCCATGTGGACCCACGGCACCGTGGCGAACTCGCGCAGGAAGAGCGCGCTCCGGATGAGCCCGCCCTCGACCGGGCCCGTATTGGTGAAGTCGGCGTACCAGCTGTCGAGGTCCTTTCGGTATTCGTCGATCATCGGCAGCTGCCAGAACCGCTCCCCGGCGCGCTCGCCGGCCGCGGCGACGGTGTCGTACCACGGTTGGGGCGTGCCGAAGGCGCCGCTGATCTGGTCGCCCAGGGCCCGGGCCACGGCGCCGGTCAGGGTCGCCACGTCCACCAGGTGCGTAGCCCCGAGCTTCTCCGCGTAGCACATCGCGTCGCCGAGGATCAGCCTGCCTTCGGCATCGGTATTGATGATGTCGACCGTCTTGCCGTTCATGGCCTTGACCACGTCGCCGGGCCGCGCGGAGTGAGGACCGGGCATGTTCTCGACGGCCGGGGCGATGGCGAGCAGGGGCGTCCCGGGAGCGAGCCGGGCCACGGTGGCGATGGCCGCGATCACGGTGCAGGCACCGGTCTTGTCCATCTTCATCTCTTCCATCCGCTCGGCGGGCTTGAGGCTGATGCCGCCCGAGTCGAAACAGACGCCCTTGCCGATGATGGCCAGGCGCCGGCCCAGAGCATCGGCCGCGCCGGCGTCGCCGGACCGGAGCACGATCATTCGCGGCGGGTTGTCGCTGCCGGAGCCGACGGCCAGGAACATGCCCATGCCGAGCTCGCGGGCACGGGCCGGTTCTAGGACGTCGATGGAGAGTCCGTGCCGTTCCGCCAGGGCCCTGGCCTCGCCGGCGAGAACCTCCGGCGTGACGTCGTTGGCCGCGCGGTTGTCGAGCCGCCGGGCCAGGTTGGCACCCTCGCCGATCACGATGCCGCGCTCGGCCGCAGACTTCAGGGCCGCCGCGTCCGCTCCCGGCGCGACGAGGATCAGTTCGTCGAGGGCCGGCGGAGCGCTCTTGTAGTTGTTTCGGTAGATCGTGGCCGGCTCGAACTCGCCCTCGACGACGCCGCGGGCCAGCAGCTCGGCCGCGGCGACCGCGCCCCCGTCCAGCCGATCGCCGAGATCTCCCAGCCAGACCGCGAGCGACCGCACCGTCCGGCCGGCCAGGCGCCGCTCGATCGCGGCCCCGATCCGGACTACGACCTGCCTGCTGATCGTTTCGGCGTCACCGGCGGCCACGGCCAGCAGCCGACCCGCCCGCAGCCCGCCGGCACCGGTTAGCACGGTCCCGTAGCGCTCGGCCTTCAGCTCACCGAAGGCGGCAAGGGCGGCCAGCTCGCCGCCGGCTCGCTTGTCGATTTCCGCCAGGGCGCCCTCGAACCGGGGCTCGCCGATGTAGGGGACGGCCAGGACGTCCGCCGGAACGTCCCACGGGTGATCGACGACGACGCGCAACTGCATGCCCAGGCCCTCCGGCCGCGCGGCTCATCGGGGCGCCGCTGACCCGTGGCGTCGGCGCGGTGCGCCGTCGCTCCAATCTGAGGTAAGTCTACCGAGTCGCCACGCCGGCGGTGCCGGCCCCGGAGAGTTCGGGCCGGAACCGGGAAGGGCCCTGGACCGCTATCCGCCGGCGACCGTGCCGCCGGTCAGGTCGTTCAGAGCATCGCCGAGGGCGCCCCTGGCCGTCTCGATCGAGATGCCACTGGACGTCAGATCGCCCGCCGCCTCGTAGAGCACGACCTGGAGGACGTCGCTGTTGGTCGGCAGCAAGGCCTTGGCCTGGTTGACGCCCCGTAGCGCCGCCGTCACCTCGGCCGTGACCTTGCCCTTCGAATCGATCATCGTCTGCCACAGCAACTTGAGCGCGTCGTCGAAACTCTGCGTCCGGCTCAGCCACGACGTGAGGGTGGAGACGTCCGTCACCTTGGCCAGGGTGTTCGCGATCGTCGTGGCGTCGGCCAGAGAGTCCGTGGCGCGAGTGAGCTGGGTCAGGGCCTCGGGGTAGCGGCCCAGCGTCGCCAGCTTCAGGGCGTCCGCAGCAGTAGAGTCGTGCGTCTCGATGTCGTCCACGACGCGCATAGCCGTCGCGCTGCCGTCAACCATCGCCTGCCAGTCGTCGTGGAGCGGGGCCACGGAGCCGATGGCCAGGCAGACCTTGTGATACCGGTCGACCATCGCCGGGCTGTACGTCTTGATCAGCTCGGTCTGCAGGGTCGCGTCCCAGTCCGCGCACTTGAGCCGCGTCGCCAGGTCCGCCGCCCCGGCGTCGATCGAGTTGACGTTGTTCCAGCCGCCGTCCCAGGCCGCCTGCAGGCTCTGCCGGTTCACCTGGGCCATCGCCGAGAGAGTCTGGCGGGCCATCGTCCCGAGCGAATCGACGTCGTCCTTGAGCCGTGCCAGATCCCGGACCGCGGCGTCCAGCCTGGTCGAGATGACCTGATCGGCCGCCCACGTGAGCTCGGGCCGGCCCCCGCTGGACGGCAGATGCTGGGTGGCCGCGACGATCCCGGCAGATCCGAAAGCGAGGCCGGCCGCCAGGACCAGCCAGCCGATGCGCAGGAGCACGTGGCCGATCGCAGCCCGGGCTCGATCGCCCCAACCGGGCTCGTACGCTTCGTAATCGAGGTCGAAGTCGTCGCCTTCGAGATCAAACTCGGAGCCGCCGCGAGCCAGGTCGCTCTCCTCGATCGGGCGCAGGCTGAAGCCGGACGTCGGTCGGGGCGGAAGGTTCGGTGTCGTCATCGTGCCGGCGATGCTACACCGGCAGGGCCCGACCCGGACTCGAACGAGTGCTCTAGGGCAAGATCGCGCATTCGACGTAGGGATCGACCCTCAGTCGTGCATGCGGGCAGCCGACGCCGTTAGTAGACGCCTCGGCAGTCCTGTTACCAGGCATACCTATGCATCTGGCCTGAACACCCGGAGGAACTGCTCGTCTTGGCTCGGCTGAAGATGGCGAAGATCCTGCCGGGTCTTCGCGCCGGCGCCCGACCCCGCAATCTGCGGGGCCGTGTGCAGGTGCTGCTCCTGGCTTTCGCCCTGGCCAACTCGGTCGGGGCGCTGGTCGTTGCGGCCGGATCCGGCGCCGGTCCGTCGCTCCTCTACGTCGCCGGATTGGCGGCGCCGCCCGTTCTGGCGGCCGCCTGGATCAAGGTGTACCGGCGCGACCACCTCGGGGTCGCCGCGGACGTCGCCATCGCGGCGGCGATGTGTGTCTTCGCTCTTGCGGTTGACGAACGCTGGGACACCGATGTCATCGCGGTTCTGACGGCGGGCGTCTTCTTCGGCGCGGTCTACGGATCGCGACCTCGAATGATTCTCCGGACGGCTCTCCTCTCCGCGGTGGCCCTGGGCCAGGGATGGAGCGACGCCACTTCCTTCACGATGGCATGCGTCTTCGTCTGCGGCTTCTTCCTCGTTGCGTGCCTGCTCCACGGCATGGTCGACGCGGTCGACCGGTACGAAAGGACGGCCCGGCGCGAACACGTGCTGGCGGCCACGGGGCTGGATCTCGTGGTGGCCTGCGACATCGACTCGATCGTCGCGGCCACGGTGGAGGGCGGCCACGCCCTGTGCGCCGGGATGCCCGAGATGCGCTTCAGCCTGGCGATGGCAGAAGAGGTGGAGATACCTCCCAACAGATACCGCGTGCTCGGCTCCGCCGGGCACCGCGCCGACGAGATCCTGGGGAAGACCATCGATATCGGCCAGCTTGCCCCGGAGGGTCAGGAGCTGGCCGATCAGCGTTTGTTGCGGACCCACGACTCGGGGGCCCCCGGTGCCTTCCTGCCGGGCGAGGCCCTTGTCACGCGGGTAAGCGTCGCCGGCGCGGCCAGGGGCATTCTCGTCGTGGAATCGTCCGAGCCCATCACTGGGGATCTGACGGGGGCGATCCGGGCCCTGGCCACCCAGGCGGCCCTCGCCATCTCCCGCATGGATCTCCAGCACGACACGGTGGAACGCGAGAGCGCGGCCCGGTTCCAGGTCCTGGTCCAGAGCTCCAGCGACATCATCAGCATCGTCTCGGCGGAGGGCCGGATCCGCTACCAGTCGCCGTCGATCCTGCAAACGTTCGGCTACGACCCCGACGCACTGATCGGCGAGCCCATCTCGAAGGTGATCCACCACGACGACGAGGCCAGCGTCACCTCGGAGTTCCGGCTCGTGGCCGCCGAGTTCGGCGCCTCGCGAGTCTGCGAGTTCCGCCTGCGCCACGCTGACGGCTCGTGGCGGCACACCGAGACCCGAATCACCAACATGCTCCACGAGCCGGCCATCGACGGCATCGTCCTCAACACCCGCGACGTGACGGAGCGGCATAGCCTGGAAGCGCAGTTGCGCCACCAGGCCTTTCACGATTCGGTGACCGGCCTGGCCAACCGGGCCCTGTTCACCGACCGGATCGAGCACTCGCTCCAGGCGGCGAAGAGGGACGTCAGCACCGTCGCCGTCCTCTACTGCGACCTGACCGGCCTCAAGCGAGTCGGCGACAGCATGGGTTACACCGCCGGCGACGCGGCCCTGATGATGGTCGCGGACCGCCTGCGGTCCTGCGTCCGCGGCCAGGACACAGTCGCCCGAATGGGCGGCGAGGAGTTCGCGATCCTCCTGGACCGTCTGGTCTCCCCGGCCGACGCAACGATGGCCATGGAGCGGATCATGGCCCTGCTCCACCAACCGCTCCAGCTGCCCGGCGCCCAGGTCGAGCTGCAGCCGAACATCGGTATCGTCGTCTCGATCGGCGGCAACGAGACGGCCGAGGACCTCCTCCGCAACGGCGCCCTGGCGATGCACCAGGCCCGCCTTAAGGAGGGCGGCTTCGCCCTGTTCGATCCGGAGATGCACGCCGACGCCATCCGCCGGATCGAGGTGGAGTCGCAGCTCCGGACGGCCATCGAGAAGCAGCAGTTCATGCTCTACTACCAGCCCACGATCGACCTCCAGACCGGCCGGCTCACCGGCGTCGAAGCGCTCGTACGCTGGCAGCACCCCCGCCGCGGCATCGTCCCGCCGATGGAGTTCATTCCCCTGGCCGAGGAGACCGGGCTGATCGTGCCGCTCGGCCAATGGGCGATCCAGGAGGCCTGCCGCCAGGTGCGGATATGGCAGAAGGAGATCCCGGCCGACGAGCCGCTCGCGCTGAACGTGAACCTCTCGGCCCGCCAGCTGCGCCACCCCAACATCGTCCGCGACATCGCCGACGCCCTGGATGACTCGGGCCTGCTGCCCAGCCGGCTGATCCTCGAGATCACAGAGAGCGTCCTCATGATCGATACGGCAGCGACGCTGAACCGCCTCTTCCAGTTGAAGTCGCTCGGGGTCCGGCTGGCGGTCGACGACTTCGGGACCGGCTACTCCTCGTTCGCATACCTGCGCCGCTTCCCCGTCGACATCCTCAAGATCGACAAGTCGTTCGTGGACGGCGTCGCGACCGAGCCCACCGCCAGCGCGCTGGTCGACGCCATGATCAGGATCGGCAAGACGCTCCGGCTCGAGACCGTGGCCGAGGGCGTGGAGCGGGTCGAGCAGGCGGACCGGCTCCGGACGCTGCAGTGCGACATCGGTCAGGGCTACCTCTTCTCGCGCCCGCTGCCGAGCGACGCGATCACCACCTTCCTTCGAGACCGGGCCGGCGGCCAGCACGCGGACGCGGCGTAGCTCGCCGGGGGGTCCCGTGGCAGCCTCGGTCCAGTCGCGGCGCGGCTCCCGGCCCGGGGGCGTCAGGCGAGGCGGCGCGACTTCAGGGCGAGGATCCGCGAACAGGCCTGATCGATGCGCGACTCGGCGATCTCGCCGTGCTCGACGGCCCGCAGGATGACGTCCACCGCGTCCGGTGCCCGGTCATCGCTGTAGGGCACTACACCCGACTCGTTGCAGAAGAGCAGCAGGTCGACGCCGGCGTTGACCGCCAGGATCGTGCCGCGTTCGAAGCCGAAAACGTCCCAGATCGCCAGCATCTCCATGGCGTCAGAAATGACGACGCCGTCGAAACCCATCTCGCGCCGGAGCAGGCCGTTGACGATGGTGGACGAGAGACAGCCCGGGTACTCCGGGTCGAGCTCCACGTGGGTCACCCGGGTGGTCAAAACCGCGTCGAGGAGACCCTCTCCGATGAGGGACCGGTAGGGCGCAAGCTCGTCCGCCGACCAGGCCTCCATGACCTCGCCGCTGCCGGGTGAGTAGGGCCGCAGGATGCCGCCCATCCCCGGGAAGTGCTTGGCGGCCGTGAGAATGCCCTGCTCATGGTGGGCCAGGACCCACTCGCGGGCGTGCACAGCCACAGCCGCCGGGTCCGAGGCGAAGCTGCGTCGGCGGGCGGTGATAGTAAGGTTGGCCGGATTGAGAAGGTCAACCACGGGGCACAGGTTCATGTCGATGCCCACGTCCGCAAGCTGGGCGGCGATCAAACCGGCGGCCGAATGGGTGAAGCCGAGGTCGTTGCGTTCGCCCATCGCCGCGGCCGGAGTGGCCGGCCGGAAACCGTACTTCTCCTTGAGCCTGTGGTAGAAACCGCCCTCTGCGTCGATCGTGACCAGGACGGGGATCTCGCTCTCGGCCTTGAGCGAGGCGACCAGGTCGCGCACCTGGTCCGGCGACTGGATGTTGCGAGGGCCGCCGGTCTCGGCGTCCACGTCGTACAGCACCACGGCCCCGACGGTTCCGTCGGCGATGTTCCTCAGCGCGGGCCGGGCCTCGACCGCGGTCATCCCGCGAAAGCCCACCAGCACCATCTGACCGATGCGGCCGCGCAGATCCGCCGGCATCGCGAGCGCAGCGCGCTCCAACGCGCGGCTGTCCGAGGGGGGAATGTGCGGGTCCACAGGCACCCTTCTGGGCGTGACAAAGACATGCGCCGGACCAAACAGCCCAGCGCACAAAGGCTTGCTCCAATTCTAGCCACGGACAACCCCCCGAACGAGGCAGTCGCGGTTGGCTGGGGCTCCGACCGGGGCGCTCGACCACGCATGTGTAGCATCTGCGACGCACAGGGCCAGACGGACAGATGTGGAGGGCCTCGGGTCCGGGACGCCGGCCGCGGGTTGCGCGGCGCGGGTCGCGACCTTCGCTCAGGCCCCGGGCGCGGCGGCGGCGAGGCGGTCCAGCGCGGCGGCCAGCTCCGCCGCGTCGACGGCGATCTCCGTCGGTTGGTCCGCGGCCGCGACAGCGTCCAGCTGGGCCCGGGTCGTGATGCCGGTCAGCATCAGCACGGACCGCGCCCCCACCGCGTGCGCCGCCGGCACGTCGGTGACGATGCTGTCGCCGATCATCACGGCCGCGGCGACATCCCCGCCTGCGACGTGGGCGGCCACCTCCAGCAACAGTGGCCCGGGTTTGCCGATCGAGATGGGTGTCTGGCCGCAGGCCGTCTCGATCGCAGAGACGATCGAGCCGGCGCCCGGCATCAACCCTTTCTCGAACGGATAGACCGGATCGCGGTTCGTGGCGATGAACCTTGCCCCCGCCCGAATCGCTTCGGCGGCACAGGCGAGACGGGCGTAGGAGAAGTCGAGGTCGAGCCCGACTACCACCGCGTCGACCGGGCCGACCGCTGCCGCCGCGTCCCGCCCGTTGGCTTTCCAACTCTCGGCCGCGTCGCCCGAGTAGACGACCTCGATCCCCACGTCGCCGATCTCGTGGACGAGGCCCGGGCCGCCCACGACGAGAACCCTCCTCACCGGCGGCTGCAGGTCGCGCAGGTACAGGGCCGTCGCGCGCGCCGACGAGACGATCCGGTCCGCCGATACGGGCGCGCCCATTCCGGCAAGGCGCGTAAGGTAGTCGCCGCGATACCACATAGAGTTGTTCGTGACGTACACGACGTCGTCGCCGGCTGCGGCACGGACGGCCAGCACCGCCGCGACACCTGGCACCGGCTCGGCACCGCGATATACCACACCGTCGAGATCGACCAGAAGGAGCATGGCCACGATGCTACCGGAGCAGCGCCCGATGCGTACGGCCGGGGCCGGACGGCCGGTGGCCGGGGCCGGCCCGCGCCCCGCGAGCGGACCCCATGCCTGACGACCGGCGCGTCCTCGAGGGCATCACCCGGCTGGTGGTGGACGGCACCAACGTCCTGCACGCGCTGACGCGCTCGCCTTCGCCCTTGCCGGCGGCGGCGCTGATCGGCCGGCTGAGGGCCATCGTGCCGCCGGGCGTAGCCGTTGTCGTGGTGCTGGACGGCTCGCCCGAGCACGGGCTCGTGTCGCGGCACGTCGCGTCCGGCGTCGAGGTTCGCTACTCCGGCCGGTTCACCGCCGACGAGGTAATCCTGCGCCTGACCGAGCACGATTTCGCCGCCGATGCAACCGGGCTGCTGGTCGTGACCGATGATTTCGAGCTGGGGGCCTCCGTCAGGCGCGTCGGCGGCCGAACGGTTCGAAACGGCTGGCTGATCGACCGTCTCGGACGCCAACGGCTCTCGGCACCTTCGTCCGGCCGGCCCGCGTCGCCTTCGATTGGCGGCCCGCCGCCACCGGCGCCCGCCGCCGGAGCAGGCGCGCACGGACCCGGCGCGCCCCGGCCCGATTCCGGTCACTCCGGTCAATCGGGCCCGGACCCCGACTCTGACGGCCCGCGCTGGTCTCCCGGCCGGGGCGCCACCCGCAAACGCGGCAACGGCCGCAAGCGGCCCGCCACGGGGCGATAAGCCGGGACGACCCGCGAAGACGAAGGAGGCGGTCCGGAGCCGCCGGCGGCGTCTCCGGGGGCTTCTGGGTTGAGCGCGGCCACAGCCCCACGCCGTCGCGGGTCGCTCGAACCGGCACCGGTCGGTCCCCGCGGTTGACCGCGTGGTAGAATAGAACGCTCGTTCTGATACGGCACCGCCGGAGCAAGCCGCAGAGCGGCCGCCGAGCAGCACCGTGGACAGAACGCGTCGAACGGTCCACAGGGAGTCCACAGGGCGTCCGCAGCCGATCCACCGGGTAGACGGGGATCTCCACCGGAATCGGCGCGAGGCCTAGATGTGGTGGTTGCACCGGGCAGGATACCACAAGATGTTGTGTTTTTGGGGCTTGACTGAGGCCGAGCGGCAGGCGTACATTCCGGCGGTCGGCCGGGTCGCCGGGATGGCCCGGAAGGCGCCGATGAGGCCGCGGAGTGACGGTCGAAGCGGCGTCGCAAGACCCTGGTTGGAGGCACATCGACAGAGCACTCGCAGCTATCGTCACCGCCGCCTGAACCGGCAGCACGAAGCCCCGAACGTCGCCCAGATCGCGACGGCCGGGGAGCTGGACCGGGAAAGCGGTGGATGGGTCGGCGGCAAACGGGAGGTCGGCCGGCCCGCGATGCGAGAACTCGAGCCGACCGCCCCTTCGAGCAGTAACGAATGCTTCGTGGCGCCCGGCCGCCCGAGGCGATACCGGAGTCGCCAGGCCGCCGAGGTCACGCAGCCAAAGCCACGCCGCCCGCGCACAACGCCACGCAAAACGCCACCCGCCAACGCCACCCGCCCGCCGCTCCAGCACTTAGGACGAACCCGAAGAGATGAACGAACGAACTGGCAGAGCCCAGAGAGGTACAGGAAATGAGTCGAGCCGCATCGAGCGCGTCCCCCGCGACCGCGACCGCGACCGCCGCCACGGCGCCGGCGACGAACCCCGCCACGCCCGCCGCCACCACCACGCCGGCCACGGAGCCCATCCCCGTCATGGATGAGACCCTCGCCGCCATGCTTCCGGACGGCACCTTCACAGGCAAAGGCGTGAAGGGCCTGCAGTTTCCGCGCCGCTGGACCCGCCCCGGCGTCCATCCCTACGACGAGATCGAGTGGGAGATCCGGACCGCCAGCATCGGCAACGAGAAGGGCGTGAGCGTCTTCGAGCAGAAGGGCGTCGAGGTTCCCGCGTTCTGGAGCCAGCTCGCCACTAACGTCGTCGTCAGCAAGTACTTCCGCGGCCACCTCAACACCCCGGGCCGCGAGACCTCCGTCCGCCAGCTGATCGACCGCGTCGTCAACACCATCGCCACCTGGGCCGAGCAGCAGCACTACTTCGCCACGGAAGAGGACCTGCGCGCCTTCCAGGCCGAGCTGACGCACCTGCTCGTCCACCAGAAGATGAGCTTCAACTCGCCGGTCTGGTTCAACGTCGGCGTCGAAGCGCACCCCCAGTGCTCCGCCTGCTTCATCAATTCGGTCCAGGATTCGATGTCCTCGATCATGGACCTGGCCAAGACCGAGGCGATGCTCTTCAAGTTCGGCTCGGGCGCCGGCAGCAACCTCTCCACCCTGCGGTCGAGCAAGGAGAAGATGTCGGGCGGCGGCACCGCCAGCGGCCCCGTCTCATTCATGCGCGGCTACGACGCCTTCGCCGGGGTGGTCAAGTCGGGCGGCAAGACCCGCCGAGCCGCCAAGATGGTCATCCTCGACGTCACCCACCCGGACATTGAGGAGTTCATCAACTGCAAGCTCAAGGAAGAGAAGAAGGCCTGGGCCCTGATCGAGGCCGGCTACGACGCCAGCTTCACCGGTGAGGCCTACGGTTCGGTGGCCTTCCAGAACGCCAACCATTCGGTCCGGGTCACGGACGAATACATGCACGCCGTCGTGGACAACGCCGAGTGGATCACGCGAGCCGTCGTCGGCGGCGCCGCGATGGACACGTACCCTGCCCGCCGGCTCTTCCGCGAGATGGCCGAGGCGGCCTGGGTCTGCGGCGACCCCGGCATCCAGTACGACACCACCATCAACGACTGGAACCCGGTCTCCAACTCGGCCCGCCAGCACGCCACGAATCCTTGCAGCGAGTTCTCATTCCTGGACGACACGAGCTGCAACCTGGCCAGCCTGAACCTCATGAAGTTCGTGCGCGAGGACGGCGAGTTCGACGTCGAAGCGTTCCGCTACGCCAGCCGGCTGACGATCACCGCCCAGGAGATCCTGGTCGACAACGCCAGCTACCCCACGCCCAAGATCACCGATAACTCGCATCTCTTCCGGCCCCTCGGCCTCGGCTACGCCAACCTGGGCGCGCTGCTGATGAGCCGCGGCCTCGCCTACGACTCGCCCGAGGGCCAGGCCTACGCCGGCGCGATCACCTCGATCATGACCGCCGAGGCCTACGGCCAGAGCGCGGTCATCGCCCGCGACCACGGCGGCCCGTTCGCCGAGTACCGCAAGAACGAGGAGCCGTTCCTGCGCGTCGTCCAGAAGCACCGCGACGCCGCCCACGCCATCCCGGACAAGGCCGGCGTCCCGGCGGACCTGCACCGCGCCGCGCGCGACATCTGGGACGACACCCTGGTCCTGGGCAAGGCCCACGGCTTCCGCAACGCCCAGACCACGCTCCTCGCCCCCACCGGCACCATCGCCTTCATGATGGACTGCGATACGACCGGCATCGAGCCGGACATCGCCCTCGTGAAGTACAAGAAGCTCGTCGGCGAAGGCTTCCTCAAGATCGTCAACCAGACCGTCCCGGCCGCTCTGCGCAAGCTCGGCTACACGTCGGAACAAGTCGATTCGATCGTGGCCTACATCAACGAGCGCGAGACGATCGAGGGCGCGCCGGAGCTCAAGCCCGAGCATCTTTCGGTTTTCGACTGCGCCTTCAAGCCGGTCAACGGCACCCGCTCCATCCACTACATGGGCCACTTGCGGATGATGTCCGCGGTCCAGCCGTTCCTCTCGGGCGCGATCAGCAAGACGGTCAACATGCCCGAGGCGGCCACGGCCGAGGAGATCGAGACGGTCTACCTCGAGGGCTGGCGGATGGGCCTCAAGGCGATCGCGATCTACCGCGACAACTCCAAGCGAAGCCAGCCGCTCATGACCGGCAAGAAGAAGGACGCGGGCACGGCCGAAGGATCCGCGGAAGCCGCCGCAGCCGCCACCGTGGCAGCCGCCACGCCGGCCGAGCCTCGTCCCTATCGCCGCCGCCTCCCGGCCGAACGAACCGCCATCACGCACAAGTTCGAGATCGCCGGCCACGAGGGCTACATCACCGTCGGCCTCTACCCGGACGGCCAGCCGGGCGAGATCTTCCTCAAGATGGCCAAGGAAGGCTCCACCATCAGCGGCCTGATGGACAGCTTCGCGACCACGGTCAGCGTCGCCCTCCAGTACGGCGTGCCGCTCCACGACCTGGTCCACAAGTTCGCCCACGTCCGCTTCGAGCCGTCGGGCTTCACCTCCAACCCGGAGATCCCGATCGCCAAGTCGATCATCGACTACATCTTCCGCTGGCTCGGCTCGCGCTTCCTTCCCCCGGAAGACCGCGCCACGCTCGGCCTGGTCGACCGGTCGGCTACCGCTGAATCCACGATCCAGCCACTCAACCTCGGCCTCGGTGGGCCCGCGAATGGAATCGCCGGGACTCCAGGGAGTGGCTCGTCGCCCGCCGCGGGGCCGGCTTCCGATTGGGGTGGCAATGCCGGCGAAGCCGGCACGCCGACGGCGATCGCGGCTCCTGGGGTTCAGCCGGCCACTCCGCCGCCCGCCAGAGAGCCCTCCGACACTCCCCGCTACTCCGCCGCGCCCGAAAGTGGCAACGGCCACGCGAGTGGCAACGGCACCAAGACCAACGGCAACGGCTCCGCCGCCCGCGTCACGCTCGGGAACCTCGGCATCGGCAAGGCCCAGGTGACGTTCACCTCCCAGGCCGACGCCCCCAGCTGCGCCGAATGCGGCTCGATCATGGTCCGCAACGGCTCCTGCTACAAGTGCCTCAACTGCGGCAGCACCAGTGGGTGCAGCTGATCACAAGTAGGCGAGTTACCTGCCGGAGAGGGGGCGTATGTCAAGACAAACCAGCAAGATCAGATCTACCAGCCGGCTAGTGTCCGCCAACCCGGCATGTGCGCCGCTCCTTCGGATGTATCAGGCTGCGGAAAGGGCACGGCCCAAGACGTGGGACGAGGTCGAGAACGATTTCGTCCGGGCGATGGAGGTCTTTGATGCCAATGTGGCATCTGGAGTCGCCTCCATGGGTGACCTCCAGAACGGCAAAGGCGACTTCCTGAACGACTTGGTCGCACTCCTGATGGAAGGGTGCGGAGGTGTGCAGCTCTATTCGCGACGAGGAGTCCCGGGTCTGGTGTTCCCGAACCACAACCTGGACGTGACCTACCCGAACAAGGGCGTCGTGATGTTCACCCTAGAGGTAAAGGCTGTGGGAACGCCCCGCCATCCGCAGTCGCCCAGACAGAAGCCCATAGGTCGACCCGGGTCTTCGGACCTCCCCAAACGGGTGAAGGAAGCGGCCTTCAAGACCATAGACTTGAAGGCCGAATACGGACGCATCATGGCTGGCCGTGGAGAAGATGCCTCGGCCCCCAGCGGAAACCTGACAACCTGGCTTCGGTCCGTCCCCCAAAGGCGTACTTGTTTGTCGCCGCTCGTGTCGTCGGGAAGACAGACCTGGAAGCCACTATCCGGTGCGCAAGCGCAGCGGCCCAAGTCATGGATGGCGTAGGCCTGTTCTGTTTCGGCCCCGGCTCGGAGGCTGACCCGACCAAATACGTCACGTACGACATACCGGCCGAAATCGGAATGGCCCGCGTTCTGTACCGCGCCTGCCAGGACTTGAAGGCCATTCGCGAGAAGAACCCCGATACCATTGCCGGTTCAGCTCCCAGTGTGCCATCCAAAGCAGAGGCGGCACCCCTCAAGGACGGCCGCGACCACGACGCCGAGACGGAAGATCGGTCATAGGAGTGGCTGAAGTGATCTCGACCAGCACTTCAAGTCGAGACGGGAGGAAGGCCAAAGGCGCCTTCTACACTCCACTGGAGCTGACTCGCTTTTTGGCGAAGTGGGCGATCCGTTCGGCCGACGACCGAGTTCTGGAGCCATCGTGCGGAGACGGCGCGTTTCTTGGCGCGATCGGTGAACGGTTTGCCCAGTTCGGCATCGGTTCTCTGCGCGACCGAGTCGTGGGAATCGAGCGCGATCCCGGCGAAGCCGAAAAGGCTCGCTCCCTTGCTGCCGCAGCGGCCATCCTCGACAGAGACTTCTTCGACGTGGATCCGTCGTCGATGCTCCCGATGGACGCGGTGATCGGCAACCCACCCTACATCCGGTATCACGGTTTCTTTGGCGAAGACCGGCGAAAGGGCTTGGCGAGAGCCAGAGCCCAGGGAGTTGAGCTGACGGATCTCGCATCATCCTGGGCGCATTTTGTGGTGCATTCGACCGGGTTCCTAGGCCCGGATGGGCGGCTGGCCCTAGTGCTCCCGGCAGAGTTGCTACACACCGACTATGGACAACCGGTCCGCGATCTGCTCATGCGGCGTTTCGGCTCCGTCATCGTCATCGCCTTCGACCGAGCCGTCTTTGCCGACGCTCAAGTTGACGCAGTCCTGGTGCTAGCCTCGAACGATGACCAACTCGGGTTGCGCGTAGTCCGCATCCCCGACGAACGAAGTCTCGTCTCGGTGGACGTGGGTGCCCACGGGGCGAGCGCAAGCGCCAACCCGCCGGCACGCTGGAGTGGATCCGTCGATTTCGAGGCCGGCGGAGTTTATGCAGAGGCGGTCGATTCTGGGGCCGCCGAGCCGTTGGGCTCGATTGCGAGCGTCGATATTGGCTTCGTGTCAGGCGCCAACGATTTCTTTGTGCTGTCTCGTGAGCAGGCGGCACACTGCCGCTTGCCTGCCTCAGTCCTCACGCCGACCATGCGTCGACCCGGAGACGTGCCAGGACTTGTGGGCGGCTACGAATACACCCATCTGCTCCTTGACCTGACCGGAAAATCCAGGCCCCAGAACAAGTACCTTCTTGCATACCTTGCCGAAGGAGAGGCGGCTGGCATCGCAGGCCGCTACAAGTGCCGGGTTCGGCACCCATGGTACGCAGTCCCGCTCCCGCGATCCAAGCCGCAGGCGTTCCTTCCTTACATGAACCACCGTGGCCCGCGCCTCATTGTCAACGACGCGGATGCTTGGTCCAGCAACCTGCTGCATGGCGTCTCACTCCGGCCGAGCGCCGCCCCAGTTCGCGCCCTCGCTGTCGCGATGGCGAGTTCCCTGACTCTACTCAGCGCCGAGATAGAAGGCCGCGCATACGGGGGCGGCGTCCTCAAACTCGAGACCAAAGAAAGCGAACGCCTTCGGGTCCCGTTGCTAGGTTCCCATCTTGCCGAACGGCTGGTCGGCGAGTTCGACCGCGTCGACGCTCTTCGCAGGGCTGGCGACCTTGAGACGGCCGCATCCGTCGTGGACGCTCTCCTGGGGCTGAATCACGATCGCCTGTGGTCCGCCTATGTGACTTTCCGCTCACGCCGTTTGGGCCGGCATCTCGCCAATTGAGACCTGACGCTCGGCCTAGTAGCTGAGCTCGGCGACCTCGACTTCCGGCCGCGACCCGGCGGCCGCCTGGACGTCATCCACGATGAACCCTAGCGCGAAGTACACGAACGCCAGCGCCGCCATCGTCAGCTCCCACGCCACCTCGTGCGTGACGAACCAGGCGTTGAAGACGTCGCGGCGCGCAACCAGGCTCGCGGCGTCACCAACCGGCAGCGCGGCATCACTCCGGCTCGCGAGATCCCCCATCGCCCGTACCCCGGCGTTCGTGACGGTTCCAAGAGAGCGGCGCGAGCACGCCCGCCCGGTCTACTCGCAGTCAAGCGCCATGGGACCGGCAGGAATCTCCTCGGTCGGCACCTCTGCGCGGAGCCATGGCCCTAGGCAGAGGCAAGACAGGCTCGTACATTACGGTCGACAGCATCGCCTGGATGCATGGAGGGCTCACGTGGCCAGGGCGACAAAGGGCAAGACCCTCGACCCTCAGGTCGCTCAACTGCTCGTAGACGTGTACATGGGCGAGCACAGGGCCCTGAGGGAGGAAATCCTCCTCCACATGCGCAGGGTGTCGAACCTCGTCGTCTACTCAATCGTGGGTACCGGTGCCCTCGTGGGCTCGACGGCGATCACAAGCTACGCCGCTCGCCCAGACGTCTTCGCGTCGGTACTGCTCCTTGGCTCGGCTGTGCTGGCGATGGTTTCGGCGACGTGTATCGGAACGACGACGAAGATCCTGCTGATCAGCGGATACCTGGCCGACAGAGCCGACGAACTCCGAGAGCTCCTCCGTCTGGCCGTCGGCAAAGCCGGCCCAATCTCCGCGGACATGTTCTCCTGGGAAGGGCAGTCGATGAACGTGCCCGCCCAGTTCTTCACGAAGGGCATGCTCAGAAGCTGGAGCGGCTCGATTCTCGAGATCTTCGTCGTCGGCGTGATGGCGATCGCGGCCCTGGCCGCCGCGGCCTCCATCTACGCCCAGCAGGAGGCTGCGCGGACGCCCGTCACGACGCTTCTGCTGGTGCTCGACCTGTTCTTCGAGCTCGCAATCCTGGTTTGGGGAACCCGGGTACACGGTCGACGCAGCGACAAGAAGAGCCCGGCGAAGGACAGCCCAAGCGTCGATGGCAGCCAGCCCGGAGGCGCCTCCGCAGGCTAGAGTAGGGGCCGCGACCCGGCGGTCCCCTGGACGTCGTCCATGGGGCCGGTTGCACGCTTGCATACAAGGAGGGCGGGTTCGTGCCTCAAACGACGGTGTTCATCGGATCCTCTTCGGCAGCCAAATCGCAGGCCCGTGCAGTGATCCAGAAGTTCTCGGGCCCCACCCTCAGGTTCCTGCCGTGGTGGGACGCCTTCGACCCCGGGCGCACGCTGCTCGAGGACCTCGACGCGATCAGCGCCAGGGTCAGTGCCGCCCTGATGATCTTCACGCCGGACGTCGATTCGACCGTCAGAGGGAAGGACGTCCAGGTGCCGAACCAGAACGTCCTCTTCGAGTTCGGGTACTTCTACGGACGCTTTGGCAGGGCGAACGTGGCCATGCTGAAGTACGGCGACTTCTACCTGCCCTCGGATTTCGGCGGGTACGTCCACATCTTCGGCAGCTCCACCTACAAGCGAGGGACCGTCGCGCCTGTGGGCCCGCGGACGGAACGCGAGTTCACTCGCTGGGTGCAGGCGGTCTAGGCGGACGGTCCTTCGCGCCGCCCTCGATGAGAGGGACTCAGTGGACGGGGCTTGCGTGTGAGCGGAAGGGGATCGCCTCTGCCGGTCCGGACAGAGCATTCGAGGGAATCGGGATCAAATCGCCCGACCAGCAGCGCCGTCAACTCGGCCGCGCCGACCAGGATGATCGCCGAGAGGTCGCCGGCGGGGGCGCGGCGCCGGGCCGCCGCACCGCGGAGGTTCGGCCCCGGGCCCTACAGGGGCAGGCCGAGGCGTCGGAGATCCGCCCGGAGCGCGGCCGCGTCGTAGAAGTGGACGGCGGTCATGCCAAGCGCCGAAGCCGCGGCCACGTTCAGATCCCAGTCGTCGATGTAGATCGTCTTCTCGGGCCACAGGTCGAAGCGCGACAGGAACTCGCGGAAGATGGCCGGGTTCGGCTTGCCGACCCCGACCTGTCCGGAGATCAGAATCCCGTCCATCTCTTCCAGGAACGGATAGAGCGGTCGGGTAATCCCAAACGTCTCCGCCGACCAGTTGCTGAGGGCGTAGGTTCGGTATCCGGCCCGCCGAACCTCGCGCAGGATCGCCACCGTCTCGTCGAAGGCGTTGCCGAGCATTTCCGGCCATCGCTCCCGGTAGGCGGCGATCAGCTCGGCCTGGTCCGAATGAGCCGCCAGCAGCTCGGCAACCCCCTCGGCGAAGGGATAGCCGGCGTCCAGGCGAGCGTTCCACTCCGGCGTGCAGACCTCCGCCAGGAATCGCTCCATGCCCGCGACGTCGGCGCCGAAGATCTTGCGGTACAGGTGCCGCGGGTTCCAGTCGATCAGGACGCCGCCAAGGTCGAAGACGACGGTGGTGAACTGCGTCGCCATGAGTCCTCACGGAATGGCCGGGCGATACCGCTGGAAACGGGGCGTGACCGGGCCGGGTCTCCAGATCGTACCGGAGTCGGGGCCCCGATGAGTTTGGCTGAAGTCTCGGCGCCCCAGTCTTGTCAGACGCGGCGGTCGAATTACACTCAGTGAGAGGCGCAGCGGGGAGGGGCCCTCAAGTTGGGCGGCTCGCCCCGCCGTGCCAGGAACGGGGGCACGGCATGACCGGGCACGAGGGCACGGTTTGGTGCGAAGTCGAGCTCGACACGTTCGCTCGATCCGACTTCGACAAGGTCGGTGACCGACTCGAGCACGTCCGGAACATACCGGACAACGGAGATCGGCACTTCGCAGATGGCTTCGGCGACGAGGCTGTGCACTGGCGGGCGCCGGTTCGCGCCGGAAACACGATCGGTTCCGGCCGGGGGAACCGACGATGAGCTGGAACGAGTTCTCCGACCCAGTGGCCCGGCTCGACGAGGGCACAGAGGCGGCGGTCTTCGTCGGAGTCGAGCCAGCCGGCGCAGGCGAGGCCGACGACAAGCGAGACGCCGACGAAGCCGTGGCCCTCAGGAAGATGGCCTACGAGGCCAACTACGATCGGGAGAAGACGATCCACGACGCAAGGGTGGAGGTCATCAAGGCCGCCTTGGACCGGGCCCAGGCAGGTGCGGAGTATCTGCGCAACGTGGCGACAGGGATCCTGGCGATATACCAGGCGGTTCTCGGATTCGACTACGTCGCCAAGGACCATCCGATCCAGCTGTCGGCGCTGGTGGGGACTACATTCCTGGCGCTCGCAATCGCCAGCGCGGCGGCATATGTCGCCTGGTTGGGCGAAGCTCCGGACGTGCCCGGTGCTCGACCGGCTGCATCGCTCAAGGTGTTCCAGGAGCGCCAGCTCAACGCCTTCGCTCGGTGGATCCAGGTCGCGGTCCTGGATCGGGTGGTCTGGATGCACTTCGCCGTCGTCTGCCTTTTCCTTGGGGCGATCGCGCTCCCGCTTCCTTTCATCACGATCAACGGTGTTGACCAGAACGATCCTCGGGTCTTCCTGGCGATGCTGGCGGTGGGACTCGTCGTCGCGATCGGCCTGACCATCGTCACGCAGCGGCGTCACGACCCTGATACAGGCGGATCGACCTCGCGGCAGCCTGGTGATGCCGAGGCTGGCCCAATGACCCGCCGCGGTCCGACAATCTGAGACCTTCTGCGAGACCGGGTTCCGTGGCGCCGACGCACCGAGACGCAACTGCGGGGCCGACAATGACGTCCTAACTGCGACGGCCCCGGGGCACGGGGTCAACCAGACGAGAGGGCGACCATGTTTGCGGGATGGCTGCGGCTGAGAGACGTGGGACCGGCACCGGCGCACCGTGGCAGGCAGAGGCTCCGAGGCGCCGGCGCGGCGTTGATCGCGATCGTCGTGGCCGGGGCGTGCGGCACGGCGACGGCCACCCCGACGCCGAGCGTCGGACCAACTGCCACACCGTGGCCCGCGCTCCCGGCAACCTTCACGCCGTGGCCGTCGCCGACGGTCGAGCCCACGCAGGCGCCGACCGAGGGGCCCACTCCGTTCACCACGCAGGCGCCAGGGTCCGACTTCGCGCTCGCCCTGGGCCGCGCCGGTCTTCTCGCCCCGGCCGCAGACAGCGGCAGCCTCGCCGGCACCGAGATCAACGACTTCGGGCTCGACCTGCTGCGCCGGCTCGATCCCACGGGCAACCTGTGCGCGTCGCCCACAAGCATCGCCCTCGCCCTGGCCATGGTCCGGCCCGGCGCCCGAGGCCTCACCGCGACCGAGATGGACAAGGTCCTGTACAACTTCGGCTCGACCGGGCAGGCCGCCGAGATAGTGGCCCTGATCCTTGCTCTCCAGTCGCAGACCGTCTACGACGATTCGGGGTGGAGCTCGAACGACCCGCAAGCCACTCCCAACCACACCGGCCAGCAACCGATCGCCGAGCTGGACGTCTCCAATGCCGCCTTCGCGCAGAAGGGCATGAGCCTGCAGCAGGCCTACCTCGACTCGCTGAGCTCCGGATTCGGGGCCGGGCTGGGGCTTCTCGACTACAGGAACAATCCCGAAGGCGCCCGCCAGATCATCAACAAGTGGGCCAGCGACCGGACCAAGGGGCGAATCCCGGCGGTCCTGTCGCCGGGCGATATCGACAGCATGACTCGCATCGCCCTCGCCAACGCCATCTACCTCAAGGCGGCTTGGGTAACCCCGTTCGACCCCAGCGCGACGAAGTCGCTGCCGTTCACGCGCGGCGACGGATCCGCTGTATCGGTGCCGACGATGGCCGCCGAGCGGACGTTGTCCTACTCAGCCGGCAGCGGCTACCGCGCGGTGGTTCTGCCCATGGGTTCCGGTGGGCTGTCGATGACGATCGTGGTTCCCGATTCCATGGCGTCGTTCGTGACCGGGCTCACGGCGGCCAGGCTCGCGGCTATCGACGGCGCGGCTCAGAAGTACGACGTGGACCTGACTCTGCCCCGCTTCACGGTTATGAGCCGCTTCGACCTTGCGGCCACTCTGGCCGCAATGGGCATGCCTGCCCTCTTCGATCCGAACGCGGCCGACCTCTCGGGCATCACCACCGTCGAGCAGCTCTACATCGCCAAGGTGATCCACCAGGCCAACATCGACGTCGTGGAGCAGGGCACGACCGCGTCCGCGGTCACGGTTGCGGTCGGAAGGGCCACCTCGGCCGGCCCGGGGGCCACGCCGCCTCACGTGCAGTTCCACGTGAACAAGCCGTTCCTCTACTTCATCCGGGAGGAGTCCACGGGCGCCATGCTGTTCATGGGCCGGATCGACGATCCGTCCGCGAGGAGTTCGGGCCCGACGAATCAGTGATCGCCGGCCGGAATATGGTCCCGCGGCCGCTATTCCCAGGGGCGCAGCGGGGCAAGGAACTCGAAGATCAGGGCGTTGAGGCGGTCCGGCGCCTCCATGCCGATCATGTGGGCCACATCCGGCCAGACCACAGCCCGGGCGTTGGGCGCGGCGGCTTCCAGCCGTCGCGCTGTCTGGCCTACGTCGGATATATCGAGCGCACCCGCGACGGCCAGGACGGGGCAGCTCAGCTCGGCCAGCCGATCGTTGGCCGGCGGACGCAGGATGATCGGGCGGCCCTTGATGCGGCCGGGTTCGTACAACTCGCGGTCCATCCCCCGCACCGCCTCGCGGATCGCCGGGTCCACGCGGTCGGGACGCTGGCCGGGGCCGTCCACCCAGACCCTGACGTCGAGATCGACGATCGCGTCGATATTCGGCTCGGGCGCCGCCTCGAGCCGCTCGCCCTCCTGGAAGAGAGCCTCCTCTTCCGGCGTCAACTCGCCATCGAAACCGCCCAGCCCGGCCCCGACGCCGACGACCGCAACCACCCGGCCGGGAAACTCGATGGCGGTGTCGAAGCCGATCTGCCCGCCGCGGCTGTTGCCGACCAGGGCCGCGCGCCCGATCCCGAAGGCATCCATCACCGCCAGCAGGTCGGCCCGGTTGCTGAACTCGACGTCCTCGGTGGTCGAGGCGCCGAAGGCCCGGTAGTCGTAGCGAACAGCGCGGAAGCCCGCGGCCACGAGCCCCGGGACCATGGCGTCCCAGGCGCGGAGGTTCACGATGGCGGCGTGCATGAGAACGACCGGCGGGCCTGCTCCGTTGCTCATCGCGAATAGCCGGCCGCCGGGAACCTCGATGAAGCGCTCCATGGGTCGAGCATAGCGGCCGCAAGGGACGCCCGCCGGGTCGAATCCGGCGGATCGGGGCGGCCTCGGCAGGGCTCATAATCGAACCTCCCGGATATCACCAACAAGGAGGAAGCAGTGGCCGGCGACGCGTTCGAGGTGCCGATCCAGCGGCCTGACGCGTGGTCGTTCGCCGACGTGGAGGCCTCGACCGTCCTGCCCGGCTGGAAGCACTTACGGACAGCGCTCGCCGCACTCTTCTCCCGGGCGGAGCGGCGGAGCCTGGACCGGAGCCGCGCAGTGGTGGGTCCGCGGACGGTCGTCTTCCTGAGCTACGAGAACCGCTGGGCCAGGTCTGGCGGAATCGCCGCGATCGCGGCCATGCTGCCGGCCGAGCTGGCCGCCGCCGGCGAACAGGTGATCCGGCTGAGCCCTCTCCACGCCGGCTTGCGAACCTCGCCGCCGCGGTCGAGCCTGGAGTCGTGCGGCGCCTGCTTGGTCCTCTACGACGGGGTCGACGTACCGGTCTCCGTCTATCGGGCGGTCGAGGGGGGACGGGAGTGGTATCTCTTCGAGGCCGCCGGGTTCTTCGATGCCGACGGCGGCGCCGGCGAAGCCGACCCGTACGTATTCGGCGACGAGTCCAGGACGGAACGCGACGGCGACGATTCGAAGCTGCTGCGCGACGCGCTCCTCGCCGCGAAGGCGATCCCGGCCATCCTCGCGACGCTCGCCCGAGACGGCCGGATCGGCCGCAACCTCATCGTGCACGCCCAGGATTGGGAGCTTGCCGCGGTGGCGCTGACGGTCAAGGAAGCCCTGCTCTCCGGCCCGTTACGGGGCTTCTCGGCATCGGTGCTGCTGACCCTCCACAACCCGTACGACCACCTGCTGTCCGACGCCGTGCTGGCCCGGATCACGTACCGCCTCGGGCCCGAGCGCTGGCCGCTCCTGCACCGCGGGAACCGCACGATGCTGGCGCGCATGATCCCGCTCGCAGACGCGCCGATCTCGACGGTCAGCCGGCGCTTCGCCCAGGAGCTGACGACGGATCCGCTGCAGACGGCGCACTTCGCCGCGCACTACCAGGAGATCCTGGCGCGCCAGGGCGTCATCGGCATCGACAACGGCCTCTTCGCTGCGCTGCCGGGCCCGGATTCGGAGCTGGATGGGGCGATGGCCGCGGCCCGGCGCGGGCGAGCCGGAGCGCTTCTGGAGATGAAGCTGGCGGCGCGTCGGAAGGCGCTGCGCGAGCTCGACGGTTACCTTGCGCGGCTGGCAGGCTCGCCGAACGCTGACGAACCCGCCTACGGCACGCTCGACGGCGGTGACGGCCGTATTCTTTCCGACCTGCCGGACGAGGTGCCCGTCTTCCTGATGACCGGCCGCCTCGACCCCGGGCAGAAGGGCTTCGATGTCTTCGCGGCGGCCATCGAGGAGACGCCGGCCGGGCTCGGGCGCTACATCATTTCGCCGCTCAGCCCCATGGCTTCGGACCCGGACATACGGCTGAACCTGGACTTCCTTGCCGAGCTGGCCGGCCGGCGCCGCGGCGAGGTCGTGGTGCTGCCATTCCGCATCGCCGACATCTACGCCGACCTGGTCCGGGGCGTCACCTGGTCGGTCTGGCCGTCGCTGTACGAGCCTTTCGGCGGCGTGACCGAGCCCTACGTGTGGCTGACGCCGGTGATCGCCCGCGCCACCGGCGGCCTCGTCCAGCAGGTCATCGATTTCCGCGTTAGCCCGAAGGACTCAACCGGATTCCTTTACCGCGAGACCGTGCCGGCGGATCGCGCCCGACAGGAGGCCGAGCAGCGGGCGATGCAGGCCGAGCTGGATCCCGCGGTGCGCGCCGCCACCGCCCTCTTCCGGGCCCAGGCCGCGGCCCTGCATGAAGCGATCGTCGGCGCCGCTGAGCTGTATCGCGACCACGCTTCGGACTACGGGCGGCTGATCGCGAACCTGCCGGCGATGTGCCACGTTCTCGACTGGGGCCGCTCGGTCCGCGACTACCGCGCCTGGTACGACAAGGCGAGCATCTCCGGCTGAGGCCGGCGCAATCTCGGGCCGCGACCTCAGGCGATCCGCTCGCCGGCGCGAACCTCCAGGTCGAGGCGGTTCTCGGGCGGAGAGAGCGGGCACGACCAGCGGGGATCGAAGGCGCACGAAGGCTGATACGCGAAGTTGAAGTCGACCACGATCGTGCCGGCCGAAGGCTCGCCGCCGAGATCGGCGCCCTTGGCGGTGTCGAGCAGGTAGCGCCCGCCGCCGTAGGTCTCGCGGCCGTTGGTGCCGTCGCGGAACGGCAGGAAGATGCCGCCCGAGTACTCGTGCAGCCAGAAGACCGCCAGTCGGCGCGGACGATCCGGGAATGGGATATCGAGCCTACCGATCCGGTCGAACTCGGGCGTCCCGCCGGTGCTGACCGGGAGTGCCAGCCGGGCGAACCCGTTGACTGAGCGCCCGGATTCGGCCTCGGCGGGGTCGGTCGCCGCCGCGGGCGGCTCGCCGATGAGTAGCAGTTCGAACCGCAGTCTCGGATCGTACGGGAAGTGCAGCGCCCGGAACTCGGGGCGCTGCTCGGCCGGAACCGGCGAAGCCGGGTGGCCGCGGTAGAGCGCCTCGCGCTCCTCACGCCACCTGGCGTGCGCGGCGGCCGGGTCGGAGAGGGCCATCCGGCGGATCTCCGCGTGCAACTCGGCAACGCGGCGCCGCCAGTCGGCGAGGTACAGATTCTCGAATTGGGTATTGGCGGGGGCTTGGAGGCTCGACGTGCTCACGCCCGCAAGTGTCGCGCGCGACCGGCAGCCGTCAAACCCGGTCGCGCCAGGCGACCGCAGCCGCACGGCCTTCGCTAGCCGATGAGCTTCCGGCCCTCGAACCGGGCGACATCTTCGGCCTCACCCTGCAGGGCTGCCATGGCTTCGGGGTCGAACGGTTCGAACGGATCGATCCGCACCGCGATTCGGTCGCCCTGCCGCCGAACGCCCCAGGTCGCCGCAGCCACGCCTTCGACGGTCGCGATCGGGCGAAACAGGCCGCCGCCGGTGGGGATCGCCAGCGGCTCGTCCGCGCGGCGAAGGAACGGCTCGCGCTCCCGCCAGCCGACGAGACAAGGGTCGTAGGCCGGGAGCAGCCGCGGCGGCAGAAGCTCGGACTCGAGCACGCCGTCGCCCGCCCGGCGGCTCGCCAGGTCCACCAGGCCGCCGTCGAATTCCGTCAGTTCGGACGCCACGGCTCGCAGTCCGGCCCGAGCGTCGCGCAGCGGCAGACCCGCCCACTTCGCCAGATCACGGTCGGTGGCAGGCCCGTGACCGGCGAGATACCGGCGCGCCAGCTCGGCGAGTGCCGTGTCGCGGCGGTCGATAGGCGGTGGATCGGCGCCCGCCCCAAGCCACTCGCGCGCATGGACGAACGCCTGCTCGCCGCCGACCATCGGGCCGAGCACGGCCAACCCGCGGATGACGGCGGCGAAGATCAGGTGGACGAGAGCCTGGCCTTCGGTCCGGATTCCCAGCCCGGCGAGCCCGTCGCGCAGCTGCCCGCGGACCATCGGGCCTCGCGAGGCAAGCGATCGTTCGATCCAATGCACACCGCGCTCGACCTCGTCGGGCGAGAGGCCTTCCTGGGAGAGGCGGCGGCTATTGGCGGCAACCTGGGTCGGAGCGGTCAGCGCCAGGAGCCAGGGGTAGTCATCGGTGCAGACGAGGTGCAGCGTTCCGCGGTTGAGCCAGGCGACGACGAGCGACCGCTTCTCGGTCAGGGCGATGTTCACGTCCTCCGCTGTGATCCCATCGATCCGGGCTCGCAGGGCAAGACGCCATGCGCTCCGATCCTGGGCCTGGACCGCCAGCAGCGTCCGAACGCCCGCGTCGGGCCCGCCCCGGACGCGCCGGTCAAGGAGTTGCGAGACCGAGCGGCGCTGGAGGATTTGCCGAGGATCCATCGATCGGCAGCTCCTAGGTCGGCAGGCCGCGCCGCCTCAACTCGGCGAGCAGAGTGGTGAGACTCCCGATCGTGACGGCGGCTCCCGCGGCCGTCAGGGCATCCGGATCTGCGACACCGGTGGTCACGCCGATGCCGGTCATCCCTGCCGCACCGCTGGCCAGCATGTCCCAGGTTGAGTCGCCGACGTACCAGCAGCGCTCGGGCGTGACGCCGAGCTGGGCGGCCGCGAACAGCAGCAGATCGGGTGCCGGTTTGGCGTGGGCGACGTGGCTCTGGTCCATGACCGGCGGCTCGGACGGAAGAGCCAGCGACTTCACCGAGGCCGCGACCTGCCCGGGCAGACTCGAGGTCGCGATGGCGAAGGTCAGGTGGCTCATCTCCAGCGCGCCCAACAACTCCGAGGCGCCGGGGAGCGGCACCGGCCCCGCGTTGAGCTCGTCGAATATGGCGCCGCTGAGGTCGTCTACGACGCTCGCCTCGACTCCGTCGAACTCGCGCCCGGCTTCCCGGGACATCTCGCGGGCGAGCCGCCGCCCGTCGGATCCGATCAGTCGGGCAAGTCGCTCACGATCGACTACAACGCCGTGCCGCCGCAGCGCCTCCGCCCAGGCTTCGATGCGGAGGTGCACGGTATCGACGAGCGTTCCGTCCAGGTCGAAAAGGATGGCCTGCGGCGCGGGCAGGGTGCGGATGGTAAGGCTTGGGCTCATGCTGCGAATGGTGACATGTCCGCGGGCGCCCATCCCGGGTGCCGTTCGGGCATTCCCGGCCCAGGCCCGATAATGGCCCGATGCCGCGAGAGATCGACCCGAACATCACCGACCACACCGACACGCTCGACAAGGCGCCCGACGCGGCCGACGCGGCCGACGATCCGTTCGAGGCGCTCGTTTTCGCGGCCCTCGACTTGCTGCCGGACGCCTTCCGGGAGCGGCTCGGCAGCGTCGCCGTCGTCGTCGAGGACGAACCCACACCCGACCAGCTCGGATCCGTTGGCGCGTGGGGGTTGCTGGGGCTCTACACGGGAGTTCCGCGGACGGCGTGGGGCGCCGAGAACGTCGCGTTCGCGAGCAAGATCACGATCTTCCGCGGCCCGCACCTGAGGCAGTTCCGCGATCCGGAGTCGCTGGCCCGGGGCGTGGCCGACACGGTGCGGCATGAGGTCGCGCATCATTTCGGCATCTCGGACGCGCGCCTGAACGAGCTGGCCCGCGAGCGTCACGACCACTGAGCCGGGGCGCGGCCGGCCGCCGCGGTTGGCACGAGGACCGGGTCGAGCCCGGCCCCGCGTGTCGCCTAGCTGGCTCGGGCCTTGGCCGGGCAGTAGGTCAGGCTGGCGTTCTTGCGCTGGACCCAGGTCTGGCCGGCGCGGGTGCGGCCCTTGAGCCAGGCCTTGCGGTTGCGGAGATGGCTCCGCTGAACGCCGGCCCCGCCGTTCTGACGGCTGTCGACGGTCGCGGCCGCCGCGGGTGCGGAACGGAACCCGGACCTGCTCCGGTCCGCCTCGGGTTTGGGGCTAGGAGCCGTCGTCGCGGTGCTTTCGTCAGCCATGTGAGTCTCCCTTCAGTCCTGCAGGCATGCGCGAACGCGCCGGCAAGCTCGGATGCGACTGGGTAGAAGGAGGTCGGCGAGGCGAGTGGCCGCCCGAAAGGAGCTAGACCACCACTTTGCCGTCGCGACCGCCGCCGAGGTCGCCGCGCACGGCTGCCGCGCCGTGATTGCGGGACCATGTCGAGACGGCCGCGTCGAGCGCGACCGATTCCGGGCGAACGGAGAGTCTGTCGTCCGAGCCGCGAACGCTCGGGCCGAGCTCGGCCAGGACGCCGCGGTAGTTGGGCTTGTCGTTGGGGGAACGGTCGATCGGAGGGAAGACGTCGAAATAGCCGTCGGTGCTCACCACGATGAGCGCATCGGCGGTGCGGAAGCTTCTGCGGGACACAGAGCGGGGATCCAGTCTGCCGCGCGCTGCGGGCGACGTAGTCGTGACCCGGCGTGGTTGGCTGGCACCCACGGTGCGCCCGCGGCGGCAATCGGTCAAGCCAACGCGCCCGCGCGCCCGCGCCCGCGAAGGCCGCGTGGCGACGCCTCCCAAAATGGGCCGCTGAGCGGCCCTTCGTTGTGCTATCCCCAAAAAGCGAGTACCGTGAGTGCGTTGCTGCAACTTGCTGCGACGCTCCGCGTGGTCATTCCTTCTCGAACGGACCGTGCGTCTGCCATCTGTTCGGGAAGAGAATATAGGGGTCACTCATGACCACCGGTACCGTCAAGAAGGTCGTGTCCGATCGCGGTTTCGGCTTCATCGCCGCCGAAGATGGCAAGGAATACTTCTTCCATCGTGGCGGCCTCGTCGCTCCCCTCGACTTCGATCGCCTCGCCGGCGGCGAGCGCGTCTCGTTTGAAATCGAGACGAGCCCCAAGGGTCCGCGCGCCATCCAGGTGAGCGCGGCCTAGTCCAGCCGGACATTCGCGGCCCGGGCGTTCATCGTCTCGGGCCGCGGAACATCCTCAGGCGCGACCTGACGCGTCCCGCCCACTGGGCGATGAGCTTGCTCGCGGGCACGAAGCCCAAGGGGCCGCAAACGAGTTCGGCCAATCCGATAGGAGCTAACTGATCTCGCGGACTGCCTTCGTCTCCACATACTCCCCCCGGCAGTGCGGCATCGCGACCTTCACGTACGACCTGGCCACGACGGTCGGCGAGCGAGAGATCGTGGCCCTGCATCCGACCGGTGAGCCCGGGCCGTATCCGGCCGAGGTCCGCCATCGGATCCGCCGCGACACCCAGGCCGACTACGGGTACGTCGCCCGTGCCCTCAACGACTGCGGCGTGGAAGTCGTGTGCGTCCAATACGGTCAGGGCATCTGGGGCGGCGAGGAGGGCTCGTATGTTCTCGACTTCGCCCGAGCCCTCCGCGTCCCGATGGTGACGACCTTCCACGACGTCCCGGCCCGGCCGGCTCCAGCCCTGCGGGCGATCCTGGCCGAGCTGGTCGACCGCTCCGCCGCGACGATCGTCATGTCGCAATCCGCGGCCGCCGAGATGACTCGCTCGTACGGCGTCGCGGCCGATCGCCTCCAGATCGTTCCGCACGGCGTGCCGCATCTGCCGCAGGTCGCCGCCGACTCGATCAAGCCCCGCCTCGGTCTCCAGGGCCGGAGCGTGATCCTGAGCTTCGGGCTGCTGGAGCCCGGCAAGGGCTGCGAGGCGGTCATCGACGCACTGCCCGCGGTCGTCGCCGCCATTCCAACCGCCTGCTACGTGATCCTGGGCGCGACCGATCCGAACCGCCTCGCCCTCGACGGCAACGCGTACCGGACCGGCCTCGAGGAGCAGGTCGTGGCTCGCGACATGTGCCAGCACGTCAGGTTCGTCGACCGGTTCGTCGGTCGAGTCGAGCTGGGCAACTGGCTCGAGGCCGCCGACGTGATCACGACGCCCTATTCGAACCTCGACCAGACGGTCTCCTCCACGCTTTCGTTCGCGATGGCGGCCGGCAAGCCGATCGTCTCCACCCCGTATGCATATGCGACCGAAATGCTCTCGCCGGATCGCGGCCGACTCGTCCCGGCCGGCTCGCCGGAGGCGCTCGCACGCGAGTTCATCGAGCTGCTGGGCGATCCCGAACTTCGGGGGGCGCTGGGCATGCGAGCCTACGAACGCAGCCGCGGCATGGTCTGGTGGGAGGTCGGGAGCCAGTACCGGCGCATCTTTGACGGGGTCATCGAAACGGCTGCTGCGGCGCCTCGGCCGCAGTTTCGAAACCTTGCGGCGGTCATAGCCTGAACCGTTCGACGCGACCCAACACCCGCGCCGCACGCGATCAGGTACTTCCTTTCGACGCACACCTCGCACTCTCGGCTCGGCCGGGCCTGCGTGGGTGCTACCATAAATCTCTCAATCGCTGTTTCGGATACGCTGCAGCAGCGTCTGCCGTCGGCACGCTACGTGGGTGCCGGCCCCATCCCGATTACGCCATAAGCGCGGGACCCAATCCGTTCCGCCCGGTCCGATCGGACCCCGCGTCGTATCGACGCACTCAGGAGCAATCGTTTGTCATTTGAAAACCTCGGCCTCTCGGCCGACCTCCTCGCCACAGTCGCGAGAGAGGGCTACACGGAGCCGACGCCGGTCCAGAGCACGGCCATCCCGTTCATTCTCGACGGCCGCGATGTTCTCGCCGCCGCCCAGACCGGCACCGGCAAGACCGCCGCATTCGTCCTGCCGATCCTAGAGCGCCTCAAGGGCCATGCCAACGCCGGTTTCTCGCCGGCCCGGCATCCCGTCCGCGTGCTCATCCTCACGCCGACGCGCGAGCTGGCGGTCCAGATCGCCGACGCCGTCAAGACATACGGCCGGAGCAGCTCGCTGCGCTCCGCGGTCGTCTACGGCGGCACCCGGATCGACCCCGAGATCAAGCTGCTGTGGAAGGGCGTCGAGATCCTCGTCGCCACTCCGGGGCGCCTGCTCGATCACATCGGGCAGCGAACCGTGAACCTCACGCAGGTCGAAGTCCTCGTCCTCGACGAGGCCGACCGGATGCTGGACATGGGCTTCATCCCGGACGTCCGCAAGATCGCCGCCCTGCTGCCATCTCAGCGCCAGACGCTGCTCTTCTCCGCCACTTTCTCGGACGACGTCCGCCGGATGGCGAAGGAGTTCCAGCACGATCCCGAGATCGTCGAAGTGGCGGCCCGGAACAGCATCGCCGACAACCTGACCCAGGTCCTCTACCCGGTCGACCAGGATCGCAAGGCCGATCTGCTGATCCACCTCATCCAGCGCGACTCGATGGAGCAGGTGCTGGTCTTCACTCGCAGCAAGCTCGGCGCCAGTCGGCTCGCTTCGTACCTGGACCGGCGCGGCGTCAGCTGCTCCGCGATCCACGGCGACCGCAGCCAGCAGGAGCGGACCCGCGCCCTGGAGGCCTTCCGCGGCCGGTTCGTCAAGGTGCTCGTGGCCACGGACGTGGCTTCACGAGGCCTGGACATCGAGGACCTACCGTACGTCGTCAACTACGAACTGCCGTACGAGCCGCAGGACTACATCCATCGCATCGGCCGGACCGGCCGAGCCGGAGCCAGCGGAACGGCCATCTCGCTCGTCTCGCCCGATGAGGTCGAGGAGCTGCGGGGCGTCCAGCGCCTGCTCCGCAAGTCCATCCCGTGCGAGGTCGTGGAGGAATACCTGCCCGACCCGGATCGCGCCCCGGCGCCCTCCGGTCGGTCACGCGGCGGGCGCGGCGGCGGCTACCGCGGCCGCGAGTCCAGGTACCGCCTCGGCGGGATTCCCGGAACTTCGCCAGACTATGGCCGAGCCCCACTTCCAGTCGCAGCCGGGAGCCGCTGAGCGATGCGAAAACGCAAAGTGACCTACCCCGTCGCAAAGACGGCCACCAAGCAGCCCCGCGGCGCCGGCCTGCCCAGCGACCCGGGCTACGTCCGATCGACGGTCGCCACCATCAACCTCGCGGCCCTCGACGTTCGCGACGACCTGAAGGTCGGCCATCGGGTCAAGATCGGCGGTGGCGGCCTCTATGCCGGCGAGTTCGCCGTCGTCGAGTCGATCCTGACCGGCATCATCCCGGCCGCGATGGTCCGGACCGAGGCCGGCAAGACCCGGCGCGTCCGATCCGTGGACCTCGAGCGCGTCGCGGCCGAACGTCCGGCGCCCGAGCGCAAGCCCGCCGAGATCGCCGACGCGATGACCGCCGAGGGCTGAGAGCGGGGTCGCCGGCGGATCGATTCAGCCGGACCGAACCAGCAGTTCCGGTGATCGCACTCGCACGAGCAGCGCCGCGAGTTCGGCTGCGCACACCAGCATGAACGCGCTCATGTAGAACCAGAGCATCAGCACGATGACACTTGCCAGGGCCCCGTACGTCGCGTCGTAGGCGGCGAACTGCCCCACGTAGACGCCGAACGCGTACGTGACCACTATCCAGGAGACGGCGAAGGCGGCTGCCGCGAGCGCGGCCCAACGCCACGGCGTTCGGAAGTCCGGGGCGAATCGCAGCAGGGCGGCTACCGCCGCCACCAGCACGGCCAGGGAGAGCGGCCAGCGGAGCAGTGAGATCCACGGCCAGGCCTCCCGGAGGCCGGCGTGGTCGACGAGGCGGTGGGTCGTGAGGGTCACGCCGACGACGGCGGCGAACGAGATCGCGATGGCAATGCCGGCAAGGACGGTCAGGACCGCCGCAAGGCCGATCCGCAAGGCCAGCGGCCTACGCTCGCGAAGGCCGTAGGCGCGGTTCATGGCCTTCATCAGCGAGTTCGTTCCCGTGGCCGACGCCCATATTGTGATGACCGCCCCCACGGATAGCAGCTCCAGGTGCGTGCTGGCCAGGGCGGCATCCAGCTGTGCCCTGACGGGCCCGACTAGGTCCGCCGGAAGGTCGCCGCCGACGGCGCCGATGATCCGGTTGCTCGGATCGCGGATGCCGAGCCAGCTCGCCACGAAACCGCTCAGGGCGAAGATGAAGATGGCGAAGGGAAACATTGAGAACATGAACCGGTAGGCCAGTTCGGCTGAGATGCCGGCCGCGTCGTCCTCGATGACCTTCTTCACGTAGCGCCGGGCTATTTCCCTCAAGGCACTCCCTTCGACAACTCGAGTGGTGTAACCCTATTCTGCCCGAGTGCTCGGCCGGAGCGGCGGCCCCGACCCAGCCTGTCCGCCGTCCGGCGACCCCGTATCCGCCTCAAGGCGGACGCGAACCCCCGGACCCGGGCCTATCTTGCCTCCGACATCACCACACCGAACCAACGAGGGTTTGACATGGCCACTGCCCAGGCCCAGGCGGCATCGAGCGACGGCTACCCCGTCCACGTCACCATCACCGAAGAGCGCGAGCTGAACCGGCTGTGGGGCATCCCGGTCATCGGGCACCTCGCCCGCTGGTTCATGGCGATCCCGCACATCGTCGTCCTGCAAGTCCTCGGTTTCGTCACCTGGATCTGGTTCCTCGTGGGCTGGATCCCGATTCTCCTCAACGGACGGGTCCCCGCGATCGCGATCAAGCCGCTGACCGAGTACATCCATCGCGGCGCCCGCGTGGCCGGCTATGCCATGTTCCTGATGCCCGGCGAGTACCCGCCGCTCGAGCCCGGCGCCCCCGGGCCCACCGACGTCGAATTCGACCTGGAGAGCCTGGAGATCAACCGGCTGTGGGGGATCCCGGTCGTCGGCTTCCTCGTCAGGATCCTGTGCGTGCTGCCGCAGCTGATCGTGCTGAGCTTCGCCGCGATTCTCGTCGTGCTGAGCCTGCTGGTGCTGTGGATACCGATCCTGATCTCCGGCCGCTACCCGGGTTGGGCGGCCTCGTTCTACGGGTCCGTCCTCCGATACGGAACCCGCGTGTCCGCATACGTGATGCTCCTGCCCCTGCCCTATCCGCCGCTCTGGTTCGACTGAACCGCCAGCCGGGCCGCGGGCAGCCTCTGGCGGTCTACTGGTCTGACGACCGAGAAATCCGCACCGGCGCCGCCTACAATCGGAGCGTACGGAAAAGGCCGTAGATCGCGCCATCCTTCGGCACAGGTGCAGGCGGCGTAGTCGGGCCTGATCCGTTCGGATTGGGGCGGCGGTGGAGGATCGTCCCCCTCCAATTTGCTGCACACGCCGGATGGTCGGATAGGGGTAGTCCGCCGACATCCTGCGTAAGAGCGGTTGCGCGCTCGCACCCACGCCCCGGCCGTCAGGCATGGAAGCCGCGCCAGGTGGGTGAAGCATGGTCGCTGGAGGCGAGCGCATGGACGCGAAACCGCTCCAATGTTCCGTCTGCAAGCACCCGGTCGCGATTCATGCCGGCCACGGACGCCGCCGCGCCGCATTGATCGAAGACGGGCTGACGCTGTGCGACGTGTGCGCGCCGGCCGGCAACCACCAATCCGTCAGGTTCGAGCGATAGTCCGTCCGCTCAGACGGCCCATGCCGGCGTTGGCGCCCGCGTTCCTCGCTCACGCACCTTCAAGTGCGCTCACTCCGGTGCTCGGTGATGCCTAGGCCTGGGCTCGTCGGACCGGACGGACGGCCCTTCCTAGAACTCTTGGGGGCACCAGGGCATCAACGCCGTCGGGAACAGGGCGTCCGCGACGGCCAGGCTTCCCGGGCGCATTTCCACCACTCGGCCGGCGCCTGCCAGCGCGGTCGGGGTGAAGCCACCCAGGAAGAGCGAACCCAGGTCGTTCGCATCCAGCGCGAGATCCGCTGCCCCGTCCGTCCTCGTCACGGCGGCATGCCCGTCGGAGACATCCAGCCGCCAGCGGCCGGCATTCCAGGGACAATACTCGTCGCGCAGATCCAGGGTCAGGCTGCCGTTGCCGCGGCCGTCGATCCCGTAGGTTCGGCCGGCGAGGGCGGCTGCGACATCCACGATGCGTAGCCACAACCCGTCGCCCATCGTCGTGCCCAGGCGCCGCGGCTCTGAAGCCAGCAGGAACAGCGGGTGGTCGGACGGAAGTCGCCACGTCTTGAGCGTTCGAACCAGGTCGACCTCGAGCAGGTAGCGCCAGATCTCGCGCATGCCGCGCGGAGTGGAGGCGATGGCCTCGTCGACGATGAGCGTCGTAGCCGGACCCCGAACATTCCACTCGGCCTTCGTCTTGTAGACGGCATATGCCTCCGGCCCTTCGGCCGTCTCGTAGACCACGAGCCGGCGCGCCCCGCCTCCCTTGGCATCCTTCTCGACGAGCGGCAGTATGCCGACCCACCAATCCGGGGTTCGGGCCAGGAAGCCGGCACGCCGGGCCCGGGCCGCCTCGTAGACGGGCGTCACGAGGTCCAGACCCTCGCCGGCCGGCAGGATCCGGAAGGTTCCCTCGCGCGGCCAGTTCCGCGCGAAACCGACCGCCGAGGTCTCCGCCTCGAGGTTCAGGCTCATCGTCGCAAGGCCGAATCCGAATCGCTGGTAGATGGCAGCCTCGGCCGCCCACAGCGCCGCCAGCGGCTCGCCGCGCTTGTGACAGTCGTCGATCATCAGCCGCATCATGCCGCTCATCAGGCCGCGCCGGCGGTGCGACGGCAGGACCGTCACCCAGGTGATGCCGCCGGTCCGGAGCTCGCCTCCGGGCACGCTCAGGCTCATGCTGAACACGCCGCTCGTGCCGACGATGCGATCGCCGTCGAACGGCGCGAAGAACCGCTCCTTCTCGGCGACATGCTCAACCCGGCCGATCAGATCGTCCGGCGCGTCCTCGCCGAAGCCGATCTCGGCGAGCTTCAACAACTCAACGAACCGTTCCGGCGGACAAACTCGTATCTCGATGCTCATGACCTAATGTTGCCAGACGCAAGGGCCGCCGGCGATGGCCCGGCGACATCGCGGCGTTGCCCCGATGGCGCTAGCCTCAGCCCATCGCTGCGAGTGTCGCCGTGAGCAGGGGGAGGACCGTCACATGAGCCCTTCGGTCGAGCTGGTTGCCCGCTTCGCCACAGTCGCGACATGCCTTTCGCTCCTTGTGGCCGCCGTGGCAGTCCTGATTCGCGAACACACGGTGAAGAGGCCGGCCCCGATCGAGCGCGATACCGGTCCGCTGGCCATCGTCAACTACGCCGGGATCCTCCTCTTCATCCTCGCCGGATCAGTCGTGGCAGTCACAGGCTTCGGAACGCCGCCCAATCCTCCGGCGCCGCTGGGAGACCTTCTGCGCGCGACCGGGGTTGCCGTTCTCGCGATGGCGGGGCTCCTCGCCGCGTGGGGCATCCTGACGATGGGCCGACACCTGGTGTCGGAGACCGAGGTGCGGCCCGACACGGAGCTCGTCACGGCCGGGCCATTCGGAATCGTCCGCCACCCCATGTATCTGTCGGTCCTGATGCTGTGGGCAGGCGGCATGCTGGCCTTGTTGAGCTGGGTTCTTGCCGTCGGACTGGCCCTGCTGACGCCCGCGTTCTACCTGAGGGCGCGAACCGAAGAACTGCTGCTGGGCCGTCATTTTCCCGCCTACGCGTCGTACGCCGAACGCGTCCCGATGCTAGTCCCGGGGCTCAGGCGCTTGTCTCGCCGCTAAGTTGGTCGCGCGTTCGCGCGCCGCTCGTCTAGACGTGACCCCTGATCCACTGCACGATCCCGGCCACGACCTCCGGTCCCTGCGGCTCGTTCAGCGTCTCGTGGCGCAGACCGCGCAGGACGCGTCGCTCGACGCACGGGACGGCGGCGAGCGGCTCGCTTCCAGCCGTCGGCACCAGGGTGTCGTCGGCGCCGTGGGTGACGAGAGTCGGGACGCTGAGGCAGTCAAGCCCGGCGCGACCCCGCTTCATCGCCGCGAACAGCTCGGCACCGAGGCGCGTGGTCGAGCGAGGCTGGACAAGCGGATCCGCAAAGTAGGCCACGCCCACGGCCGGGTCGCTGGCCAGCTGGTCACCAGCGATCGGATTGGCGAGGACTACAGTCGGGGCCACCCGGCTCAGGATCGGGGCGAGAGCCCGCTGCCAGGCCGGCACGGCGGCCTTGAGCGGCGGCGCGCTCAGGACGAGGAGATCGGGCTGGGGCCGCTCCGAGCAGGCGTAGTTGAGCGCAATAAGCGCGCCCATCGAGTGACCGAACAGCACGAGCGGCAGGCCTGGCCGGCGCGTTGCAGCGAGCCTGGCCTCCAGATCGTCGAGGAAGTCGTCCCAGCGGCGGACGAACACGCGCCGGCCACCCGAGAGCCCGTGACCTCGAAGGTCGAAGGCATGCACGTCCAGGCCGGCCCCCGACATCAGCCGGCCTGTTCGCTCGTAGCGGCCGCTGTGCTCGCCGATGCCGTGGACGATCAGGACGCTGGCCCATGGCTTGCCCGCCGAGGGCCACTGGCGGAGGTGGAGCGTGGTGCCATCCGGGGCCACGCCTTTGGATGGCTGCGGGGCCGCGACCACATCGGTCTCTGGTCCGCCCGCCGGGTCCGTTACAGCCGCCATCCCTTGCCTCCTCCTGCGTCCACCATCCCCGCCCTCATCATGGCAGACTTCCGACTCATGACTCCGACAGGGCAGACCCCATTGACGGCCCGCTGACGCGATGGAGATGTACTTCGCGGGCTTCGCCCTGTGTCTCTCGGCGTGCCTGGACCTTGGAGTCGTCAACGTCGCCACGATCAAGCGCGGCCTGGACGCGGGCTGGCGGGCGGCGCTGGCCCTCTCCCTCGGCTCGGCGTTCGGAGACCTGACCTATGCCGCGCTCAGCATGCTGGGCCTGGCCCTGGTCCTGGCCGAGCCGCACGTGCGCGTCTTCTTCTGGCTGGGCGGCACGGCCGTCCTGGGCTACCTGGCCGTCTCCATGAGCCTTGAGACATGGCGCCCGAAGGCCAGGCCGGTCTCGGGCGACGCCTCCGAGACCACTTCCCACCGCCGAGACTTCTTCCGGGGCATGGCCCTGGCCCTCTCGTCGCCCTCGCTGATCGTCTGGTTCGCCTCGGCCGGAGGGGCCGTGATAGCCGGCATCTACAGCCACTCTCAGACGCCGCCCTACGTCTTCCTGGCGGGCTTCTTCTCCTGCAGCGTGACATGGGCGGTCTTCATGGCGCTCCTGTCGGGCAAGGCCAGGCACATGCTCGGCCAGACCGCCCTGCGCGCCTTCTCCGGCGCTTCGGCGGCGATCTTCGCCGTCCTGGCCGTCAAGGTCTTCCTGGACGGCCTTGCGGCGGCCTGACCGCGATTCTCGCTCCTACTACCCTGCCCGCTTCTGGAAGTCGAGCGAAGCGGAGTTGATGCAATAGCGCAGGCCGGTCGGGCGCGGGCCGTCGTCGAATAGATGGCCCAGGTGTGCGCCGCAATTGGCGCACAGGACCTCGGTCCGGCGCATTCCGAGGCTGTTGTCCGGACGCGTCACGACCTTCGCCTTGTCGGCCGCGTCGTAGAAGCTCGGCCAGCCGCTCCTCGAGTCGTACTTCTCCTTCGACTCAAAGAGGACCTCGTGGCACACGACACAGCGGTACGAGCCGTCATCGTGGTTGTCCCAGTAGGTCCCGGTGAATGGCCTCTCCGTGGCCGCATCCTGTGTCACGGAGTACTGGAGCGGTGTGAGGCGCTCCTTTAGATCGCCGACGTCGACTTTGCCGGTCATGCCGTTACCTCCGATCCCATCATCGCGATCAACTCGCCCACCCGCGCCACGGCCTCCGGGGTCCGAGTGGTGACGTTGCGAAAGATGAAGCCACCGAAGCCGGCCTCCATGTATTGGCGAAGGATTTCGGCGCCTTCGGCCACGGTGACCGCCCGGAGCCCGCCGCGGCGGTCCGGCGGGAGCTCGGCCAGCAGCGCGGCCTTGTCTCGTTCCGCGTCCACCAGCACGATCGGGACAGAGACCGTGCGCAGGATCTCCGCGGGATCTCGCCCGACTTCGTCGCAGTGCCGGTCGAGCACGGCCAGCTTGGGAGCGGCTTCCTCCAGGGTCCCGAACCAGTTCGTCATGTCCGCGAAACGGGCCGCGAGCCTGAGGGTCCGCTTCTCGCCGGCCCCGCCTACGAGGATCTTCGGCCCGCCGGGCTGGATCGGCCGGGGGCGATTGAGGGCGCGCTCGATCCGGTAGTTCGCGCCCTGGAAGCTCGGGCGTTCTTCCGTGAACATGGCCCGGGCGATAGTCAGGGCCTCCTCGAGGCGATCCTCGCGACGGCCGATGGGCGGGAAGTCGAAGCCGTAGCCCGCGTGCTCCGACTCGTTCCAGGCGGCGCCGAGCCCGAGCACCGCTCGGCCCCTGGAGATGACGTCGAGCGTGGTGACGATCTTGGCCAGCATGGCCGGGTTGCGGTAGGTCACGCCGCTGACCATCGTTCCCAGGAGCAGCCGGTTGGTGCGCATGGCGAGGGCGCTGAGAACCGCATAGCCCTCGAGCATCGGCTCATCTTCCGCGCCGACCACCCCGATCTGGTAGAAGTGGTCCATGACCGTGACCATGTCGAAGCCGGCCTTCTCGGCGGCCTGGGCCAGCTCCACGACCCGGTCGAAAAGATCTACATCGGCCGTGCCGCGGAACGTGTAGTTCGGCATGTGGTAGCCGTAGAAAGGTCGCAACTGTGGCTCCTGACCATCGTGCGGGTTCGAGCCCCGGCGGAGCGCCGCTGGGCCGCGCGCTCGACCCCACGGACGCTAGCACGACTGCCCGCCGCCGTCGCCCGGCCCGGCTCCGGTCGCAGTCCGCGACCCCCGCGCCCGGTTAGGCGGACCGGTGAGCGAAACCCCCCGATTTGGGGATGTCCCCGGGACTAGGCTCGTCCTGCGCCATCGGCAATACTTGGCGCGACACCCATTACAGAGAGGCTTGCATGGACCCGAACAACCCCGGACAGACCCCCGGCGAGGCTCCGCCGGTGTGGGGTCCGCCTCCGGCCCCCGAGCAGCAGCTGGGCTACGGCGCCCCGCCACCTCCCCCGCCGGCGCCGTACGGGGCACCGCCCGCGCCGTACGGGGCACCGCCCGCGCCGTACGGGGCACCGCCCGCGCCGTACGGGGCACCGCCTCCGGGCTGGGGCGCTCCCGCACCGACCACCTCCGCCAAGAGCAGCATCGGGAAGCGAATCCTTATCGCCGTCGGCGTCGTGGTCATCGTCCTGGTCGCCCTGGGCGTGATCGGCGTCGTCCTCAGCCCGAACCACGCCGGCAAGGTCATATTCACCACCGACCCGCCCACGGCGTCGGAAGCGCAGACCTGCCAGCTCGGCAATCAGGTCACCTCGATCACGGCCGGGACCCCCGTCTACGCCAACTTCTTCTACAAATCGCGGTTGAGCGGCGAAACGGTGACCCTGACGATCGTCAAGGACGGGACCGTGCTCGACACCAGCACGCTGACCGCAGATCAATCCAACGGCATCGACTGCGTGGAATCCAGCGCGAACTTGAGCGACCTTCCGCCAGGGGTATATGAGTTCAAGTTGACCACCTCGAAAGGCGAGACGGTCTCGGACGGGACGCTGACCGTCAAGTAGCTCCCCGTGATCCCATGAGACGCGGCCGGCCGCGAGCGCGCATTACCTTGGCATGACGGTGCAGCTCGAAGCCGGCCGCGTTTCGATTCGATCGGCGCGGTTCCGGTCGCCGTCGCGACTCGGCGGCCCGGACGGGGGACCGGCGAGCAACACTCCCATTCGGCGCTGCATATCGGGCCAGGCCTGCCATCCCCCACCCGCGACACTAGACGCGACATCTCGGCCAGGACATCTCAGCTTAGAGAGGCTCGCATGGACCCCAACAACCCAGGCCAGACTCCCGGCGAGGCTACGCCGCCGGCATGGGGTCCGCCTCCGGCCCCCGAGCAGCCGGGCTACGGAACTCCGCCTCCTCCCCCACCGGCGCCCTACGGCGCACCGCCCGCGCCCTACGGCGCACCGCCCCCGGCCTGGGGAGCACCCGCGCCGACGACTGCCGCCAAGGGTGGCATCGGCAAGCGGCTCATCGGCATCGTGATCGCAGTTGTCGTGGTCCTCGGGATTGGTGCCGTGGCCTCGGTGGTGATGCCCGGCAACTCCGGCCAGGTGATGTTCTCGAAGGGCTCGTACGCACTCGGGACGAACACCTGCAAGTTCGACAACCCGGTCACGGAGCTCACGGCGTCGGATCCCATCTACATGATCGCGAGGCTCCGCGATGACCTACAGCCGACCGACCAGATCACGCTCACGGTGACCAAGGACGGCCAGGCCTACTTCAACAACACCATCCCCGCGGGCAAGAAGTTCAACTGCTACGTCGAGGAAGCAGCCGTCGGCCCGCTGCCGGCGGGCGTGTACAGATTCACGCTCTCGGTCGGCGGCAAGACGGAGGCGGAGGGCACGCTGACCGTCAAGTAGTCCGCCGCGATCTCTTCGGGCGCGGCCTGCCGCGAGCGCGCATTATCTGGGCATGACAGCGCAGCTCGAAGCCGGCCGCGTTTCGATTCGGCCGGCCGTGGCCTCCGACCGGGCGACGATCGTGGAGTTCAGGCTCGCGATGTTCGACGACATGTCGGGCGCGGAGGCCGGGCTGACGCCCCGTCCGGAGTCCTTGGGGCGTGACAACGAGCGGTGGGTCGCCGAGCACTTGGGCAGCGACTTCTTCGCTTGGATCGCCGATCTCGACGGCCGGCCGGTCGCCTCTGCCGGTCTGGTGTGGTTCGCTCATCCGCCGGGCCCCCTCAATCCGATCGGCACCGAAGCGTACATCCTCAACGTCTACACCAGGCCCGAGGCGCGCCGCCGGGGGCTTGCCCGGGCCCTCATGGAGCGGCTCGTGGAGGAAGCCGGGCGGGCCGGCGTGGGCCGGATCTGGCTCCGCGCCAGCGACGAGGGCAGGCCGCTGTACGAGGCCATGGGCTTCCGCACCGGGAACTACCTGGAGCTCAGGACCGGTCAGCCCGGCGACTGATCCTGCACCGGCGGCGACGGCTCGACCGGCGGTGTCGGCTCGGTGGGCAGTGTCGCCAGCGGCCTGGACGGTCTCTGGCGCTGACGGTCGGCCGACAGGATGTGGTAGGTGATGTCTAGGCGGCCCGGTTGTGACGCCTCGGCTTCTCGATCTTCGAGGCCGCTCGAACCGGGCCTTCGTGCGATTCGACGATTGCACCGATCGTCGCCGGCCGGGCCAGGTAGTAGCCCTGGCCGTACCCGACCTGGAGCAACTTGACCGCGGTCAGCTCGTTCTCCGTCTCGATGCCTTCGGCGATGAGGGCGCAGCCGACGTTCTCGGCGAAGCGGGCCATGCCGGCGACCATCGCCTGCCGCGCCGGGTCGGAGTCGATGTTGCGAACCAGGCAGATGTCCAGCTTCACGAACTCGGGACGCAACTCGAGGATGTGGCGCAGCCCGGCATAGCCGGCTCCGGCATCGTCGACCGCCAGCATGGCGTGCGGCCGGACCTGGTTCAGGGCCGCCATCAGTCTCGGGTAGTCGTCGATCTCGACGTGCTCGGTGACCTCCAGGACGATCGATCGATCGGCCGCCCCCAGGACGTCGAGCAGGGGGGTCAGACGGGTGGCCAGGGCAGGAGAGACGTTCAGGCTGAGGAATGTGCCTCGGGGAAGCCGCCGAGCCTGTTCGACCTGTGCGTGAAGGCATGCCATCTCGAGCTGGACCATCATCCCGACCTTGTCCGCCTCGAGGAAGCGGAGATCCGGGCGGGTCCCGCCGTCGAAGCGGGTCAAGGCTTCGTAGCCGACCGGCTCCAGGGTCGCGAGATCGACGATCGGCTGGAAGACCGGGTGAAAGGCCCCAGCGTCGATCACACCCTGGATGTCGGCGCGCATCCGGTCTCGCTGCCAGCGTTCCGACAGCATCGGCCCGAGGACCGCGGCCGACATGACGCTGAACTCGGTCAAAGTCGCTAGCCGGTCGGACAGTCGGCGCTCATGCGCGAGTGTGGTCGCCCCCATCGACAGCAGGCCGATCGGCTCGTCGTTCCATATGAGCGGGGCGAGAGCGTCGGCCCGCAACCCGGCCTCGATCGCTGCCCGGTCGAATTCGTCGTGCGGGGTGCGGCTGGTCCAGGATTCGAGCCAGAGCCCGAATGCGGCATGTTCCATCAGCTCGCGTCCGTAGTCATCGGGGATCGGCTCGCCGACGACGACCGGTCGGCACGCTTGTCCCGACCTGGCGATCGGCACGACGCCGATGGGGCTGAACGCGAACAGGACGACGGTGTCGATGCCGTCGATGCGGAGGGCCTCGGAGCAGATGCGCTCGGCCGTAGCTTCGATGGTCGGTGCCGCGTCGAGTCTGGCCAGCGAGACGGTCGTGGCGGCGCGCTCGCTCATCTCCGTCGAAAGGCGTTGCGCGATGGCGCGCTCGCGGTCTTGCAGGATCCGCTGGCGGACGACGGCCAGCAGGACTACTGCGCAGGTCCCTACTGCGATCGGATCCACCTCGAGCGGCCTCGAGCGCGGCATGACATCCAGGACCGCGCAACCGGCGATTGCGACGACCGGCAGCCAGTCCGAGGTGGCGCGGGCGATGCCCTCGTATCGAAGCCCGCCCCCTTTCGCCAGCGACCACGTGACCCCGCCGTATCCCGTGATCAGTGCACCGGCCGGGAAGATGAAGTCCATCGGCTCGATGCCGTCTGGCGCGCCCGATACGAACCGCCCTATCCAACCCTGCCATGCGAGCGCAAGCAGAACGATTCCGATGGTTACCGCCCAGACGCCGCGGGCCGACGGCTCGAGCCGCAACGAGAACGCCGCGATCACGCTGGCACCCGCGCTGGCAAAGAAGAGAGTCGCGACCAGCGGGATAACGAGGTTGGCGGTGGGATCGGCGAATAGGATCGCCACCTGGTTGCCGGGCATGAAGCTCTGGTGCAGCCAGTTGGCGAACACGAATGTCGTCGCGGCAGACATGATCACGAGGCCGTCCAGGAGGACGGTGCGCCGCGCATCGGGCTCGAGTTGGCGGTAGAGCGTGACCATCAGGATCGCCACACCCAGCATCGCGCCGACGACGTAGCACACGTCCGAGACGGCGCCGAGGGGGCCGAAGGTTCGATGGAAGACGTCGGGCACGTCGGCGATCAGCTGGCCCGCCGCCGTGAGACCGAGCGAGAGGGCCAGCAACAGGCGGAAGCGGCGGTGCTCGGGCTCGCCGCGGGAGGCCGCGATGGCCACGGCCAGCGCCGCGGCGCACGGCGCCACGCCGCAGGAGACGTCCTCGAATAGGATCCAGTAGTTGCCCGGGTTCAGTAGCTCGAGGGTGCCCGAGACGGTGACGACGACGAGCCCCACCGTGAGAAGGACCAGGCCGGGCCGGCGGAGCCGGTCGGAAACCAGCGCGTGGGCAAAGGCACGAAGGGAGACGCGGCGAAGGCGCGGCCGGCGCTCGATGGATCGGCTCGCGGCGGGCGCGCTCGTGCGCGTTGAGGTCGACGGGAAGCCGGTGCTGCTCTCCGACGCCTCCTGGCGCGTGATGGACGGCGGCACGCCGCCCGCGGGCTGGACGAGCGCCGACTTCGACGACCGTGGCTGGCCTGCGGCGCATGTGATCGCACCGGCTGGCGGCGGCGAGTGGGGCGAGTCGCTGGAGGGCTGGCCCGGTCTCGGCACGATCGCAGCGTACCTGCGGACGACGCCGCTGCGCCCGGTCGCGGTGCGTGACGTCT
>Ga0209777_10000865_pt1 | contig 46763 bp, 52 predicted proteins | sample FrelakmetHBP12HB_FD_187147 | JGI IMG/M metagenome (GOLD analysis project Ga0209777, IMG submission 187147) | Freshwater lake sediment microbial communities from the University of Notre Dame, USA, for methane emissions studies -HBP12 HB (SPAdes)... | ecosystem: Environmental > Aquatic >... | reverse complement strand
TGGGTACCCCCCTTTCGAGACCCTTCCGATCTCCGAAGAACCATATGGGGTACCCAGGAAATCCTGTAAGGTGGTCATGGGCCGAAACGAAAGCACTGAACCGTCCACGGAATCGGAGCAACTCCAAGGGCAAGAAACTGGGCCTGGTACGAACTACGCTTGACACACCGGTATACTTCGATCTCCTGGCCCTCCGGAGATCCGTGGAGGACCGCAATGGCCTAGTTCCCAGCGAAAGCACTGGCAGGCCGATCAAAGGTCCGCTCACAGGGTCTTTCGACAACTTTCTTATGCGGCTGGACAGCAAGCTAAATGACGTACGATATGACTTCCTGCTCAAGCCAAAGAGCCGCAATACTTCGGCTTCGCTCTCGGACCTGCTACGAGACTTCGTGGGACTTGGCTCAAAGAAGGCCGCGATTACAGTCATTGACCTTAGTCCGGTACCCTTCGACGTGCGACCCACCGTTGCGGCCCAGATCGGCCGGCTCGCTTTCGAGTTCAACTACTGGAACCCGCAGTACCGTGACTTCCCCATCCTGCTCATCTGCGAGGAGGCGCACGCGTATATCCCCCGCGATTCCGAAAGCCAATTCGCTGGCTCGCGGAGATCGATGGAGCGAATCGCCAAGGAGGGTCGAAAATACGGGGTCGGGCTTGTAGTCGTTAGTCAGCGGCCCCACGAAGTCTCAGAGACGGTACTTGCCCAGTGTGGAACGTTCATATGCCTGCGGATCACCAATCCCGATGACCAGAGCTACGTCCGAAGCCTCGTGCCTGAGAGCGAGGGGGACTTGGTCAGTCTTCTGGCGGGTCTGGGTCGCGGTGAGGCCCTGGTGCTTGGGGAGGCGGTCCCGCTGCCAACCCGGGTTCAGTTCGATCGGCCAAGCCCGGCGCCCAATAGCGATGATGTGGATTTCTACGCGAAGTGGAAAGAGGGACCTGCGAATTTGGACGTGGATGCAATCGTCAAGCGCTGGCGCAGTCAGGAACGGTGAATGTGGTGCGCCTAATGCACGATATGCGAATAGAGAGGGCAATCTCGCATGGCCGACTGTTTCATTAGCTACGGTCGCACTGACATGGGTTTCGCCACTCGGCTGCAGCAGATCCTGAGGGCATCGGGTCTGGATGCTTTCCTTGCACAGACGTCCATCCGGCCGGGTGAGGATTGGTCTGATGAGGTAAGAGAAGCACTCCGCTCCTCACCCCTGGTTGTCTTCGTGGCCAGCAAGACCTCATGCCAATCACCATTCGTTCAGCAAGAGCTAGGTGGTGCCCTGTTCAGCGGAAAGCAAGTCCTCCCGATCCTCCTTGATGTCCGACCAGAGACGCTGCCTGGTTGGGCCCGCGACCGCCAGGCTCTTGCCGTAGGTGATCTGAGCATCGAAGTCATACTCGAACACATCACGGCGCTTCTGACCGCGATACGCTCGCCGGCAGTGAATGCCTCGATCTTAGCGGCAGGTGCCGCCGTGCTCTGTGATTTGGTCATGGCCCGATCGGAGCGTCCACCGGTTTTGAATTCTCAATCTGCGACATCTCCGCCTTGTCCTAATTGCTCGACAAGCGCCCGACCCTTTCTCATGTCACCGATTCCGGTCCAGTTCCGAGCGATAGAGGGTGTCACTCATGCGTGCTCAAAATGTGGCTACAAGACTAACCAGGACATCACATAGCAAGCCGTTCGAGCGGCTCTGGTCCGCTCCGCGGCCCAGTCCACGCAACGGCAGCGTTACAGTGCACCAAGCGTGATGCTGAGAGATCAGACCGTAACGGAGCGAGGATGCTGCCAAATCTAGAGCGCTACAAGAAGGACCTTGACTCCTTGCTTGCCGAGGGCGACCGGCTACATCTCGCCATGCAGCGAGACTGTTTTCCCGAAAGGCTCGATCGCGCCGTCAAGAAGCAATTCGGCGACCAGGCGGAGAGCATCCTCAGAACGCTTCCTTCGTTTGCAGAGGCCTATCAGTCCTGGTACTCGGAGGCAAAGGTTCTGGTCAGACAGCTGCTGCCTGATCGGCTCTCAGACTTCGTTCGCTATTACGAAAAGCCTAAACCTCGCAAGGAAATCACCCACGAGAATTACAGCGTCGAGGACTACCTTCAGGGACTAAACATTACCCGCGGATGGGAGGAGAAGAAGATCGTTGGACCCGACGCCGCTATCCCGCAATTCCGCCAACAGTTAGCCATTCTGAAGTCGGTGAAGGCACGATTTGAGAGCTCTCTATTCGACATCCGTCAGCTTGTCCAGGCGGACCTCCTCGACTCAGAACTGGACGCAGCGAGAGAGCTTGCAAAGCACAAGTTCACGCGAGCCGCGGGCGCCTTGGCTGGAGTGGTTCTCGAGCGGCATCTGGCACAGGTGTGCGACAACCACGGCATAAAGGTCACGAAGAAGGCTCCCGCCATCGCTGACCTGAACAACGCTCTCAAGAGTGAGGCTGTCATCGATGTTCCGCAATGGCGCTTTGTGCAGCATCTGGCAGACATCCGTAACCTATGCGACCACAACAAGGAGTCAGAGCCCACAGTGGAGCAAGTTGATGACCTGGTAGCTGGCGTAATGAAGGTCAGCAAGACGCTGTTCTGACTAAATCGCGCGTCCGAAGTGGACGACGTTGTCTGATCTTTTTGGGACCTACTTGGGAGTACAATTGACCCACCCGGTGATGTTCAAGAACCGTTCGCCTATCGAGCTCAGACAGGCGTCGGAAGTCTTGTTGTACGAATTCAGTATGCTAACGGCACTGCAGGTTGGTCTGGCGTCGGGCATTGCGGGCGAAAGTCCCATGACCAACTCGCTTGTTGAGTCGTTTGCCATTCACACCAGGATCCTCTTCGGCTTCTTCCATGGAGAGAAGTCCCGTGTCACCGACGTTGTCGCCGCCGAGTTCTTCGAGGAACCTAGCGTCTGGCTCAAGAGGCGCCCATCAGTGACCCCTCTGCTCACCCGTGCCAAGGCCATGGCCGACAGACAAGTTGCCCACTTCACGGAGGAGCGCCTGACTTTGACGACCCAGAAGAAGACCTGGCGCCACAATGAGATCGTTCAAGACCTCGGACGGGTCTATGCCGAGTTTGCTTCTCTGGGCTGTCGTCACAAGGTTGGATCGCTCTGGCAGCCCGAGCCGAGGTCAGACGATGAAGAGGTCTGACCAGCGCATCAACCTCATGACGGTGACCGCCACTCTGGTGGCTCGAATCGCCTCTGATGGCCGGCAGCCAGAGTATTGGCTAGAACCTCGCGGGCACACCGCAGCAGGTGATGCGCACCTTGGGTCTCCTAAAGGCATTGGAAAAACATGAACCACCTTGACCTCAACTGGATCGCAAACTTCATCTGGGGGATCGCCGACGACGTGCTGCGGGACCTCTACGTTCGTGGCAAGTACCGCGATGTAATCCTGCCGATGACGGTATTGCGGAGGCTCGACGCTGTGCTCGAGCCGACGAAGCAGGCTGTGCTCGACATGAAGGCCTCACTCGACAAGGCAGGCATCGTTCATCAGGACCAGGCTTTGCGGCAGGAAGCCGGCCAAGCCTTTTACAACACTTCCAGGTTCACCCTGCGCGACCTCAAGGCCCGCTCCAGCCAGCAACAGCTCAAGGCGGACTTCGAGGCCTACCTCGATGGCTTCTCGCCGAACGTCCAGGACATCCTCGAGAACTTCGAGTTCCGCAATCAGATCCCGCGCCTCTCGAAGGCCGACGCGCTCGGCACGCTGATCGAGAAGCTCCTCTCGCCAGACATCAACCTGAGCCCCATCCCGGTCATGAACGGTGACGGCTCCGTGAAGCACCCGGGCCTCGACAACCACGGCATGGGGACGGTCTTCGAGGAGTTGATCCGCCGGTTCAACGAGGAAAACAACGAAGAGGCCGGCGAGCACTGGACCCCACGGGACGCCGTGAAGCTCATGGCCAAATTGATCTTTCTGCCCATTGCCGATGAGATCGAATCCGGCACCTACCTGCTCTACGACGGCGCCTGTGGCACTGGCGGCATGCTGACCGTCGCCGAGGAGACGTTGCAGGAGCTTGCCGCGACGCACGGCAAACAGGTCGCTACACACCTGTACGGCCAGGAGATCAACGCGGAGACCTACGCCATCTGCAAAGCGGACCTGCTGCTGAAGGGCGAAGGCGACGCCGCCGACAACATCATCGGCGGGCCAGAGCACTCGACGCTTTCAAATGATGCCTTTCCGTCGCGCGAGTTCGACTTTATGCTTAGTAACCCGCCCTATGGGAAGAGCTGGAAGAGCGACCAGGAACGCATGGGCGGCAGGCAGGGGATCAAGGACCCGCGCTTCCTGATCGAGCATGCCGGCGACCCGGAGTACTCGCTCATCACCCGATCGAGCGACGGCCAGATGCTCTTCCTGGCGAACATGCTGAGCAAGATGAAGCACGGCACGAAACTCGGCAGCCGCATCGCCGAGGTACACAACGGCAGCTCGATATTCACCGGCGACGCTGGCCAGGGAGAGAGCAACATCCGCCGCTGGATCATCGAGAACGACTGGCTCGAGGCGATCGTCGAGCTGCCGCTTAACATGTTCTACAACACGGGCATCGCGACCTACATCTGGGTCCTCAGCAATCACAAGCCCGCGCACCGTAAGGGCAGGGTGCAGCTCATCGACGCCACGCAGTGGTTCAAGCCGCTTCGGAAGAACCTCGGCAAAAAGAATTGCGAACTGTCCGAAGAGGACATCCAGCGCATCTGCGGCACCTTCCTGGCGTTCATGGAGACGGAGCAGTCAAAGATCTTCCCGAACGCCGCCTTCGGCTATTGGAAGGTGACCGTCGAGCGACCGCTGCGCCTAAAGGGAATCGAGTCGGGTTGCGCCTATTCCCCGAAGGAGATCAGGGCGCTCAAGGAGACTGCCGAACGCACGGAAGACGCCACACCCATCATCAAGAAGATCCACAAGAAGAGCACGGCCCCCGACCCTCTGCGCGGCTTTTTCGCAGCCACCGTCAACGGCAAGCCCGTGGTGGCCGAATACGAGCCCGACCCCGACCTGCGCGACACCGAGCAGGTACCCCTCCTAGAGAATGGCGGCATCGAGGCCTTCCTGCGCCGGGAGGTGCTACCCCACGCTGCAGATGCATGGTACGACCCGGAGAGCGTCAAGATCGGCTATGAGATTAGCTTCACCCGCTACTTCTACAAGCCGCAGCCGCTGCGCACGCTGGAGGAGATCCGCGCCGACATTCTGGCGCTTGAGAAGGAGACCGAAGGGTTGCTGGACGAGATCGTCGGGGGAGGTGCCTAACCTATGTCCACACAACGCTATTCCGTCACGCCGCACCCCATCGACACCCTTCTCACCTGGGTCAAGTCCGGTGAGATCGCGATCCCGGAGATCCAGCGTCCCTTTGTATGGGAGGCGACCAAGGTCCGCAACCTGCTCGACTCGCTCTACCAGGGCTACCCAGTCGGCTACCTGATCGCCTGGCGCAACCCAACAGTGAAACTTAAGGACGGAACCTCGTCATCGGGAAAGCGCATCCTCATTGACGGCCAGCAGCGAGTCACAGCGCTCATGGCGGCGCTGCTCGGCCGCGAGGTTCTGACCAAGGACTACGAGACGGTCCGGATCCGCATCGCCTTCCACCCACAGGAGGAGCGCTTCGAGGTCAGCAACTCTGCCATCCGGAAGGATCTAGCGTGGATCGACGACGTTGCGGAAGTCTTCGCGCCGGAAGCCAGTCTCACCGAGTTGATGGATACCTACACCGAGAAGAACCTCTCCGCCGACCGCAAACGCGTGTCGCGGGTGCTGGAGAAGCTCCGGAAAATCATTAACAACCATGTTGGCGTGATCGAGCTGGCCGACGACCTCGACATCGAGACGGTAACAGAGATCTTCATCCGGGTGAACTCGGCCGGAACCGAACTCTCCCAGGCCGACTTCGCCATGTCGAAGATTGCCGTTAACGAGACCTACGGCGGCAACCTCTTGCGCAAAGCTATCGACTACTTTTGCCATCTTGCGGTGGCGCCGGAGTTCCTGTCACGGATCGAGAAAGGCGACAAGGCGTTTGCTGCCTCCGAGTTCCTGCCACAGATGCGCTGGCTCAAGGACACGAACGACGACATCTACGATCCGACCTACACTGACATGCTGCGGGTGGCGTTCACCTCAGAGTTCGGGCGCGGCAAGCTCCAGGATCTCGTGGCGCTGCTCTCGGGCCGCAACTTCGAGACTAAGCAGTTCGAGGAGGTCATCGCCGAGGAGTCGTTCGGCCGTCTCAAGAAAGGCATCCTGGCCTTCATCAACAAGACGCACTTCGAACGGCTCACGATGATCCTGCGCTCGGCGGGATTCGTGACGAGCGGTCTGATCGGCGGCCAGAACGCCGTCAACTTCGCCTACATCCTCTACCTGCGCGGGCGGGCCGAGAACATGCCCGCCGCCGATCTCGAGCGGCTGGTGCGGCGCTGGTACGTCATGTCCATTCTGCGCGGGCGCTACACTGGCAGCCCCGAGACCGCTTTCGACTTCGACATCCGCCAGATCGAGGCCCGCGGGCTCGCGAGCTACGCCGAGTCCGTGATCGAGAACGAGCTGCCGGAGAGCTTCTGGACAGGGATGCTGCCGCAGCTCATGGACACATCGTCGGCTCAGAGCCCCTACTTCCTCGCCTACCAGGCGGCGCAGGTGAAGCTCGGCGACAGGGGCTTCCTCTCGCGGGACATCACGGTGCTTGATCTCCTGATGAACCGCAGCGACGTGCATCACGTCTACCCGAGGAAGCACCTGAAGGCGCAAGGGCTCTCCCGCGGCCGCTACAACCAGATCGCCAACTTCGTGCTGGCACAGAGCGAGATCAACATCGCCATCGGCGACAAGTCGCCCGATCTGTACTTCAGGGAGCTGACGGAGCAGTGCAACGGCGGCAAGAAGAAGTACGGCGGCATCACGGACGTGCCCGATCTGCAAGCCAACCTGAGGATGAGCTGCGTACCTGAGACGATGCTCGACGGTGTGATCCCAGACTACGACACCTTCCTCGAGGAGCGCCGTAGGCTCATGGCGCTGAAGATCAAGACTTGGTTCGAGGCGCTGTGATGATCGCCGACCTCAAGCCCTATCCCCAGATGAAGGACTCCGGCGTGCCATGGCTGGGGGAGGTTCCGGAGCACTGGGAGATGAGCCGACTCGGATATGTCGCATCTCTGGTTGTTCCAATGCGAGACAAGCCATCGGACCTCAGCGGCGAGATTCCCTGGGTCCGCATCGAGGACTTCAACGGTCGTTACATCATAACATCGCGCAGCCGCCAAGGCGTGTCGGCTGTCACTATGCGCAAGATGAACCTGAAGGTGCTCCCACCAGGGACAGTGCTATGCTCTTGTAGTTGCAGCATGGGAGCTACGGCTATCGTCAAGGTGCCGCTTGTCTCGAATCAAACATTCATTGGGATCATCCCTGGGCACCGGCTCGAATCCGAGTACGTTTACTGGTTGATGCAGGTGTCGAAGGACCATCTGACGCAGATGGCGACCGGAGCTATCCAGCAATATCTATCGAGGGACGACTTCAGCAGCCTCAAGATCATCGTTCCACCCCTCCCCGAGCAAGCCGCCATTGGTCGATTCCTCGACCACGCGGACCGGCGGATCCGGCGTTACATCCTCGCCAAACAGAAGCTGATCAAGCTGCTGGAGGAGCAGAAGCAGGCAATCATCCACCGCGCCGTCACCGGCGGCCTCGGCCCTAACGTCCGCCTCAAGAACTCTGGCGTGGGGTGGCTAGGAGATGTGCCGGAGCATTGGGAGGTAAAGCGCCTAAAGGCGGTGGTGTCGAGCGTAACAAGCGGATCTCGCGGATGGTCAAGCTTTGCAGCAGACGCCGGGGTGCTGTTCATCCGGATCGGAAACCTCACACGGACATCAATCGACCTCGACACAGAAAAGATGGTCCGCCTCCAGTTACCGAGCCGTGTGCTTGGCGAAGCGGCCAGAACGCGGGTCCGAGCACATGACATCCTTCTGTCCATAACGGCCTTCATCGGGTCGGTTGCAGTGGTTCCCGTCGGTATCGAGGAAGCGTACGTGAGCCAGCATGTTGCCTGCTGTCGTCCTCACGCTGGAGCCGCGAACCCGCGCTGGGTTGCCTACGTGTTGCTGTCGCCTGTGGGGCAAAAGCACGGGAAACTCAGTATGTACGGCGGCACGAAGCAGGGGCTATCCCTAGACGACGTGAAAAACTATGTCGTGCTCCTGCCGCCCCTCGATGAGCAGGAACGGCTCGTCGACTGGATTGAGAGCACGTCATCGGGCGTTGATGCGGGGATCAGGAGCACGAAGCGCGAGATCTCCCTCCTCCGCGAGTTCCGCACCCGCCTGATCGCCGACGTGGTCACCGGCAAGCTCGACGTGCGCGAGGCAGCGGCGCGCTTGCCCGATGAAGCCGCCGAGCCGGAGCCACTCGACGAGGCGGACGCACTGACCGACGCCGTCGAGGACACGGTCGACGACCTCGACGCCGTTCCCGAGGAGGCCGAGTCGTGACGGAGCAGAAAGACGATTTTCGAGGGGAAGTTGTCCTCTATCAGGCCCCGGACGGCACCGTCGAGTTGGATGTCCACCTCGAGCGGGAGAGCCTGTGGCTGAGTCAGAAGCAGATCTCACTGCTCTTCGACAAGGACACGGACACGATCGGACTGCATCTGCGTAACATTTTCAAAGAGGGCGAGTTGGAAGAATCAGCAACTACCGAGGAATACTCGGTAGTTCAAAAGGAGGGCAATCGGCAGGTCCGCCGGAACGTACGCTTTTTCAACCTCGATGCCATTGTCTCCGTCGGCTATCGCGTCAGTTCCAAGCGCGGTACCCAGTTCCGCATCTGGGCGACCCGTGTACTTCGCGACCACGTCCTCAAGGGGTACTCCGTCAACCAGAACCGCCTGCGGGAACTGAATCAGACCGTGCGCCTCATCGCTGACACGGTGGAACGGCGCGACGTTTCCGGTGACGAGGCCAAGGCATTGCTGCGTGTTGTCGGCGAGTACAGTCGTGCCCTGGAGCTGCTCGACGACTACGACCATCAGCGAGTGGGGGCGCCTGACGCTACGAGCAAGGCCGTCCACATGATGAGCTACGAGGAAGCTCTGCATATCGTCGGCCAGTTGCGGGAGCGCTTCAGCGAATCCACCGTCTTTGGCGTGGAAAAGGACAAGGGACTCGCGAGTAGTCTGGGCGCGGTCATGCAGTCCGCGGACGGCGTGGACGTCTATCCGAGCCTCGAGGAGAAGGCCGCCCACCTGCTCTACTTCCTTGTCAAGAACCATGCATTTGTGGACGGCAACAAGCGCATCGCCGCTACTCTTTTCCTCTGGTTCCTGGAGCGCAACGGAGTCCTGGTAAACGCCGCCGGCGAGCCGCTGATCTCGGATGCCGCGCTTGTGGCCATTACCCTGATGATCGCGGAAAGCCGACCCGATGAAAGAGCCGTACTGGTGCGAATCGTGACGCACTTACTCTGTGATAGGAGCCAGACAAAACCTCACCGGTCAAGCCCATGACCACCGACACCTCCGAACGCGGCCTCGAACGCCTGATCTGCACGGCGCTGACCGGGTCGCCCTGCGATCCGGGTGCCGGACCGGCCGCCCTTGCGATGCGCGAGCGGCCGGCGATCTACGGCGTCGGCTGGATCTGCGGCTCACCCGAGGACTACGACCGTGAGTACTGCATCGACCTGGCGAAACTCTCGGCCTTCCTGCTGGCGACGCAGCCGGAGTCGGCCGGGGCGCTCGACCTCAGCCAGGACGGCCCGACGCGGCGCAAGTTCCTGGCCCGGTTGCAGGGAGAGATCAGCAAGCGCGGCACGATCGACGTGCTGCGCCACGGGATCAAGCACGGGCCGCACCATCTCGATCTTTTCTACGGGACGCCGTCGCCGGGCAACGTGAAGGCCCAGGAGCACTACGCCGCCAACCACTTCAGCGTCACCCGCCAGCTCCGCTACAGCCGCGACGAGACGCAGCGCGCCCTCGACCTGGGCCTCTTCATCAACGGCCTGCCGATCACCACGTTCGAGCTGAAGAACAGCCTCACCAAGCAGACGGTCGAGGACGCCGTCCAGCAGTACAAGCGCGACCGCGACCCGCGCGAGAGGCTCTTCGAGTTCGGCCGCTGCGTGGTGCACTTCGCCGTGGACGACCACGAGGTGCGCTTCTGCACGCACCTGAAGGGTAAGGCCTCGTGGTTCCTGCCCTTCAACCTTGGCTGGAACGACGGCGCGGGGAATCCGCCCAACCCGGATGGCCTCAAGACCGACTACCTGTGGAAGCGCATCCTCACGCGCGACGGCCTGACCGACATCCTCGAGAACTACGCCCAGGTCGTCGAGACGAAAGACGAGAAGACCGGGCGCAAGAAGGCGGTGCAGATCTGGCCGCGCTTCCATCAGCTTGACGTGGTACGCAAGCTCCTGGCCGACGTTGGGCTGCACGGGGCGGGCCGGCGCTACCTGATCCAGCACTCGGCGGGGAGCGGCAAGTCGAATTCCATCGCCTGGCTCGCCCACCAGCTGATCGGCCTCGCGAAGGACGACGCAACGGTGTTCGACTCGATCATCGTCGTCACCGACCGGCTCATCCTCGATCAACAGATCCGGGACACCATCAAGCAATTCGCACAGGTGAGCGCGACCGTGGGGCACGCCGAGGGCTCGGGCGACCTGCGCAAGTTCATCGCGGAGGGGAAGAAGATCATCATCTCCACGGTCCAGAAGTTCCCCTACATCCTGGACGAGATCGGCAGCGAGCACCGCGGGCGGCGCTTCGCCATTATCATCGACGAGGCGCACTCGAGCCAGGGCGGGCGGACCTCCGCCGCGGTCTCGATGGCGCTCGGGACAGCCGGGGCCGAGGAAGACGACGAGACCACCGAGGACAAGATCAACCGGCTGATGGAGGCCAAGAAGCTCCTGCCCAACGCCAGCTATTTCGCCTTCACCGCCACGCCCAAGAACAAGACGCTGGAGATCTTCGGCGCGCCGGAGCCGCAGCCAGACGGCACGGTGAGACACCGGCCGTTCCACAGCTACACGATGAAACAGGCGATCCAGGAGGGCTTCATCCTGGATGTCCTCCGGTACTACACGCCGGTCGAGAGCTACTACAAGCTGGTCAAGAAGATCGAGGGCGACCCGGAATTCGACACCAAGCGCGCGAAGAAGAAGCTGCGCCGCTACGTCGAGAGCCACGACCACGCGATCCGGCTCAAGGCCGAGATCATGGTGGACCACTTCCACGAGCAGGTGCTGGCGCTCAACAAGATCGGCGGGCAGGCGCGGGCGATGGTAGTGACGAGCGGCATCGAGCGCGCAATCCAGTACTACCACGCCTTCCGGGACTATCTGATCGAGCGCAAGAGCCCCTACCGCGCCATCGTCGCCTTCTCGGGCGAGCACGAGTACGGTGGCGCGAAGGTCAGCGAGGCATCGCTCAACGGCTTCCCGTCGAGCAAGATCGCAGACAAGATCAAGGAAGACCCCTATCGGTTCCTAATCTGCGCCGACAAGTTCCAGACCGGCTATGACGAGCCGCTCTTGCATACCATGTACGTGGACAAAGTGCTCTCGGGCGTCAAGGCGGTGCAGACCCTCTCGCGCCTCAATCGCGCCCACCCGCAGAAGCATGATGTCTTCGTGCTGGACTTCATGAACGACTCGGACACGATCCAGGAAGCCTTCGCCGACTACTACCGCACCACGATCCTCGCGGAAGAGACCGACCCCGACAAACTGCACGACCTCAAGGCCGCGCTTGACGGGTATCAGGTCTACTCGGTCGGTCAGGTCGAGGATCTGGTGAGGCTGTACCTCGATGGCGCGGACCGTGACAAGCTCGACCCGATCCTCGACGCGTGCGTTGCCGTCTATAGGGCACAGCTCGACGAGGACGGGCAGGTGGACTTCAAGGGCAAGGCCAAGGCGTTCACACGCACCTATGGCTTCCTCTCCCAGATCCTGCCCTACACGAGGGCCGAGTGGGAGAAGCTCTCGATCTTTCTGAACTTCCTCGTCTCGAAGCTACCGGCACCGATCGAGGAGGACTTGTCGAAGGGCATACTCGACGCGATCGACATGGACAGCTACCGCGTCGAGAAACAGGCGGCGGTGAAGATCCTGCTTCCGGACGAGGACGCTGAGATCGAGCCGGTACCGACGAGCGGCGGGGGGCACAAGCCGGAGCCGGAGCTCGACCGGCTATCAAACATCCTCAAGACCTTCAACGACCAGTTCGGCAACATCCCATGGACCGACGCCGATCGCGTGCACAAGCTGATCACCGAGGACATCCCGAATCGCGTCGCGGCCGACACGGCCTACCAGAACGCGAAGAAGAACTCGGACAAGCAGAACGCCCGCATCGAACACGACAAAGCTCTGCAGCGTGTGATGACGGCCGTGCTCAAGGATGATACAGAGCTCTTCAAGCAGTTCATGGACAACGATTCGTTCCGTCGGTGGCTGACGGATACGGTGTTCGGGCTGACGTACGAGGGTGCTGGGACAGGGGGCTGAACAAGCCGATGAAGCCGACGGTCGCCTTCGGCGCTCGCGGCTTATCGGCGAGGCGTAATGCGGACTATGAATGACTCCATTCGGCTCCTCTGCCGTCGAGAGCTGTAATCATGCCGGGGTGGCCCAAAACAGTGGTGTTCTCATCACGGCTCGGTCCGAATTTCCTCTGGCACATGCTAGCGGTCGCCAGAATCGGCTACGACTCCAACTATGCCGACTGTTACGGCAGCATGGTCAATGCCACCTGTCTTGATGTCCTCCATCGACACGCGCCCCTGCTGCGCTTCGGTGGCGGGAATACCGGCGGCATGACGGGTCTATTCACCTTTCTCCCGGGCTGGCTCCACTTGGAGACTGGACCTGGCTTCAGGCACTACTTCGCGACTGTGGATCAATGCCTATCTGAGGGCTCATTCCGCTTCCTGGCCACGGAGTTCCCCCGTGTCGATTGGTCTGACAAGGCCTTCCGGCACCTTCCGTCGGTGACGTTCCAGCCCGATCCGGAATCCCGAGCCATATTCGGAGATCTCAGCACCGCCTACATGGAGAGCTTCCCTGCCTACGAGAAGACCGTATGGCCCGAGGCGTCTCGTGCCATGGCGCCGCGGGTCTCCGAGTTGGCCGCCTGGTTCGCTCGTCGCGACTACATCCTCGCCTGGGAGGAAGTACTGGGGATCGAGTTCGCAGCCCGATCATACGAGATCGTCCTCTGTCACTCGAATCTGAACGGACCCGACTACAACTCGTTGGGATACAGCGGGAACCTCTTCTACTACAACAAGCCCTTCGAGAAGACGTGGCAGTTCGTCAGCCACGAGATCGGGACACACCTGCTGTTCGATGTGCTGGCAGTCGTGTCCAGGGAGCGCAGTGTCGACCCGCCCAAACTCCACGGTCCATTCGAGGTTCTGGCCATGTTCTACAATCGCCGTGTCCTCGTCTTGGATCGGCTCGCCTACGACCTGGCTTCATGCGGCGATGCAGAGCTGCTCCCCTTCTATGAGCAGGAACACGTGACGGCGCATGGGCCGGAGGAGCTCCTACATCGCGCTGCCCGCTACCTCGAAGGCGACGCTTAGCATGCCGCGCCAGCACCCGAATTATCAGACCCCCGGCACACAAGCCGCAGAACACAAAGGCGGAGAGCTTGGGGTCTAACTCACCAGGACGTCGCGAAATCGAGACTGATTGCCAGCGGCACGATGACGATCGCCAGGGAGTGTCTTCTCTCGGTGACGTCGTTGTAGTATCCCCAGTCCATCCAGAACTCTCCGATCTCCACTCGGGGCCCGCATCGAAACCGACGCCAACGCACGGCAGGAGCGACGTAGGCGCCAAGAAACCCGGGCGAGTGATTGGTACCTTCGGAGAGCCATTCTTCGGAGATCCATCCGGATGCCCGAAGTCCACAATCCGCCTGCCACCGGCCTTGGGGAGCGTACCGGCAGAACAACCCCAGGTGGGCCATCTCATGGAATCCATGCTCCTCGGGCCACCTCCGCCCGGTGTTCCCACCGAGAAAAGGTTGGGCGAACGCGTGATTCGAGACAATCGCCTCGCTGAACAGGCAGTCGGAGCCGACTCCGCATTCCGCACCAGCCAAGTACCGTTGGCCCTTTTGACGCGCGTACTCGAGGCCGAGGCCGATGGGCGTGATGGAGAGAGTGAAGTGGTCTCGTTCCATAGTCGCATCCGCGACGCGGACCGGGCGTGCAGCTGCGGACGGAGTTGCTGGGGCGGGCGACTCGCCCTGGAGTCCCGCGACGATGGACAGCCCCGCCAACGAGGAAGCCAGGACGAGCGATGGGACCCACATATCCCCTCCCGCAGCGAGACGGGTAGCTTTCGCGAATCCGTCCACCGATGAGCGAGCATTCTCCACTCACTCAGAGTGACCGGGGCCGAGCATAGGCCAGGCATGGGGGGGCAACAATCTAATCCCGGGGGCGTGGCCCCCGAGGATCCCATACGGGCCCCTGCTACCGCACCTATTCACCCGTCGCAACGTCATCAGAACGACGTGCACTGCGGATCGGCGCGTGCTACAATCCTCAGGCCGAAAGGTGGCGGGTGTCTGTCACTTTTTCTGGGTCTGGCCGCAGGAAAGGTCCTGCAATGAGAACCTCGATCCTCGCCTGTTGCGTTCTGATCGTGTTGATTTGGCCGAGGCCGACAATTGCGAATCCGGGCGGTGCGTGTTGTTTCGCCGACGGCCACTGCACGGTCGAAACGCAGGCTCAATGCCAGCAAGACGGTGGGACCTATCAGGGCGATGACACGACCTGCACCCCGAACCCATGCCCACAGCCGACCGGCGCATGCTGCTTTCATGATTGTCGCTGCGCGGTCGAGACGCAGGCTCAGTGTCAGGCGGAAGGTGGAGTTTACTACGGGGATAACACCACCTGTATCCCAATCCCGTGCAGTTGCCCACCCGGTGCCTGCTGTTTCACCGACGGCCACTGCACCATCGGGACCGAGAGAGAATGCGCCGCACAGGGCGGGACATGGCAGGGTATGGACACGGTCTGTGATCCGAACCGATGCCCGCAGCCATCCGGCGCTTGCTGCTTCCCCGGCTGTCACTGTGAGTACGTCGATCAGGTGACATGCTACTCAGAGGGCGGAGCCTGGATGGGGCCCAACACCACTTGCGACCCAAATCTTTGCGACTGCCCTCCCAGTGGTGCGTGTTGTTTCCCGGACGGTCATTGCACGCTGCTCACTCAAATGGAGTGCGATGATCAGGGTGGCGTCTGCCAGGGTGACGGCATGACCTGCACGCCGAAAAACCCCTGCAATGTGACCCCAGCCAAGAACACGACGTGGGGGCAGATCAAGGCCATCTACAGGAATTGGACCATCAGCGCGAGGAAGCAATTCCTGGCTGATTGTTGATACGGCAGAGACTTACGCGATCCACGCGTGTCCGCTTGCACCTGCCGTTCAGATGGATCATGGGCACCCTGTCCGATCCAACAATTCAGCGTAATCGACATGACATAAAGTTGTCCGGACGAAGCTTGATGCTTGTGAGCACGCCGGGGCGATGTATAGTGCTTGGTTGCCGCACGATTTCGCGACGTCGCAAGACGCCGTGTTGCCTGCGATTCTACATTTCTTCCAGGGCTGCGGCCCTTCCCAGGAGGATTCCATGCCGAACCGGAACGTGCGCCTTTGTGCCGGATCCGCTCGCCTCATGAGCCTGTCGTCCTTGTTCGTTTGTATCTGGCTTCTGGCCTCCGCTTCCGTCGGGAGGGCCACGGGCTTCACGACGAACGATCTTTACCTCCTGGGCCAAGACCTCCCGACCATCCACGGTGGAATCCTGCGCATCGATCCTACGAGTGGGGCAACCACTGTTTTGTACGATGTGCCCGGCCAGCCCAAACCCACCTTCACCTACGACGCGTGGCGAGATCGACTTGTCTTCGCTCTCGCGGTTTCCCCCGGGGGCCTCACGGCGGTCGATGCGAACGGCACGACCACAAGTCTGGCTCCTTCCATGGACACGCCGGATCTCGTCGCAGCCCGAGGTGACGGCATCCTCTACTTCTGGTACGCGGCGATCCACGGATTCCGCTACCTCGACGCGACGGGGGTTGATCATGACCTGCTCGACCAGACCGGCGCGGCACGCCTCGACCTCGATCCGAACAGCACCCCGGACGAGTTGATCTACGATGGAGGCACGAACTCTCTCGTCTGTTTCGACGGCACCGATTCACACATCTCCTATTGTTCCGATCCCACCAAGGTGTGCGCGATCCGGATCCCGCTGACCGCGGACGGCGGGCAAGTGGCAGCCGCGTTACAGTCGGTCCAGGTCTTCATTTCAAACACGGGTGACGCGGTCGAGGGGTCCGGCTACGCCCCCGGCGGCAAGATCCTGTGGGAGGTGGATACAAACACCAACGCTGAGGAGCCGCGCGTGCAAGAGCTCGATCCCGCCACCATGACCAGCATCACCTACGCCTCGCCCGGCCCGTACGAGGGCGCGGCGGCGTCGAACGGCGGCACTTACAGCCATGCGCGCGGGCAAGCGGTGATCGTGGATACCTTCTCGGACGAATTGCGCGCCTTCAGCTTCGGCGAGGCTGGAAACGGGACCCCGTTCTCAAGTGGCGTGTCTTCCGACTGTTGCTCCGGCGAGTTGGACCGTCTGGTCGAGATCCGCCCGGCGTCCTTGGCCGGTGTCGCGGGGCCGATGCCCGGCGTGCCGCGTGGGTGGGCGTTGGAGGCCGTCGGCGCAAACCCGTTCCGTGGAGCCACGGAGTTGGCCCTCGACGCACCGGTCGCGGAGCACGTCACGATCACGATCCACGACGCCGCAGGCCGCCGGGTGCGCACCGTCGCCGACGCACAGTTCGCCGCCGGCCGACATCTCGTATCCTGGGACGGCAGGGACGCCAACGGGGCGGCCGTGCCTCCAGGCATCTACTTCGCGCGCCTGCAAGCCACCGGCGTGAAGCTCGCTCGGAAGCTCCTGCTCGTGCGGTGATGTGGATCGACTCTGTCAAGGGTCCTCGATTCTGAATCGGGGGCCCTTGGCCGAGGGAAGCTCACCTGGTTCTGGCGTCACAAGCAGGATCGCGGCTATCGCGCCGATCCTCGCCCTCTTCTGCCTCATCGACCAGCCTGTAGACGAACAAGTAATAGTGGTCCGATCTGCTTTCTGTTCGCCCTCATGCGCAGGGAGAAATGCGTGGGGTTACGCTGCATCGCCGCCTCCCCAAGGGCAGTCGGGCAGGCCCCATGAGACGTCCTCCCAGCCGACTATGCGACGTCGCCGAGAGCCTACTTCGCCAACACCGCTGCCTCCCGGTCACGTGGCAGGGAGTCACCCTCATCGGCCTCTACTTCGCGATGAAGCGCGCCAAGGTACCGCTCTTCGATCACCTCGTTGGGCTTCCTGATCGCGTCTCAGCCGGTCAGCATTGCTGATCGGCGATTTCAACACGGGTCGGCATCTACTTGATGAGAGCGGGTCAACATTCGTAGCGACGAAGTACCTCGACCGGCTCGAGGCATGCGGCTGGCTCGATGCTTGGCGTTCCAATCACCCGGCAGCCCGAGAGTTCAGTTGGTTCAGCCCGAAGGGCAACGGGTATAGGGTCGATCAAGCCTATTGCACGCCGCCGTCAGGCTGAGAGGCGATGGCACGCCGCCTGCTCGGTCTCCATCTCGGTGAGCTCACGGAACCGCCCAGCAGAGCCGATTGTACGATTGACGGTTCAGAGCTCTATGACCCATAATGGCTTGTCGTGATTGCGACAAGCGAGAGGGGGATCTGGATGCCGGAGACGACTCTAAGCCTCCGAGTCTTAGGCTACTTAGACGAGGGCGGTCAGTGGGCGGCCCACTGTCTGGAAACGGACTTGGTGGGTTTTGGTCGCACGTTCGATCAAGCCCTTGAAGCCCTCCATGAGCTGACAGGGATGCAGGTCAGCTTTGCCGTCTTCAAGAGTCAACCCGCGTTGCTGGACCATCCTGCGCCGAGCTGGATCATCGAGACCTACAATCGAATGGTTGCCGAAACCCTCCAGGCATTTCCCAGGCCGCTGGACCAGTCAAACCGCATGATCGGCTGCATCCGCATGCCAAAGGCACCTAAGAAGCCGAGTCATTTCGTGCCCACTGGTGCCTAAGCCAAAGAAATACCGGGACCTGGTCCGGATCCTCAGAGAGCACGATCCACGATTCGTGATGTTCGAGGCACTTAAGAAGGGAGCGAACGCATGATCTATCATCCGGATATTGACGGCCGCTCCCAGTCCTACCCCATCAAGTGCCACGGGGACAGCACCGAGATCTACATTGGTCACCTGACTGCGATCATTCGGAGATTCAACCTTCCACGAAACATCTTCGACTGAAGGTAGTATCGACGGGAACACACGGTGCGCGACTGTGAGCTTCCGCGAGCTACAGATCCAGGGCGTCTACTCCGTCCTCGATAACAGGCTCCAGCATTTCTACATCCCCGCTTTCGTCGACATCGTTCTCCTCGCACTACGACATGATCTCTTCCCGAGCTAAGCCCGAATCGGCGCGCAGAACGATCTGCACCCTCGGCCAACGCTCTCGGATCTGGGCAATCAAAGGAGCCGCTTCCTTCACCGTCCCCGCTGAGTGGAGGACCCAGAAGCTGGAACCCGGATCCGCAGCTCCCTACCGTTCTGGGCGATTCCAGAGAGGTGCCGCGAGGAAATGGAGATCCCTATGGGCTTCAGTGGGTCATCAAAGACGGAATCTGTGATTGAGCAAAGAAACTCGTCCCGGAAACGAACGAGAGCCACGAGTGGGTCGCCGCAACCACCTGAAGGAGAATGCGTTAGCCCTTTACTAGATTGCCGGATCTGGTGCCATTCTAGTAAAGGCCTCAGCAAGCAAGTGCGTCATGGGCACACCCGAGGCCTGGGAGGCGCGACCATGAGAACGGCAACTTGATGGGTAGTTGATGGGTAATTGACGGGAAGACGCCCAGGTGCCAGAGGATGCATTGTAAGTTGCCGGTATGACAAGGGCTTGCAGCCTCGATCTGTAATTGATGGGCGCCTGATCAAGGGTCGTTCCGGGCACTGAACAGGAGGCAGGCTGTATGAATACCGACGCCTCCGAACGCGGCATCGAGCGGCTGATCTATACCGTGACTACGCATGGGCCGGAGGATCTCCTAGATCGCGCTGCCCGCCACAGGGGAAGGCCAGTCTGATGGACCCTCCGTCCGCCTCGCATTCGACAAGGACTCGCTCGCGATCCTCCGCGCCGCCCTGGAGCGCCTCGGCCCGCAAGGCGGACATGGATGAAGAAGAAAGCTATTGGAGCTAGGGACATGAGAAGCCATTACGATTTCTCAAAGATGAAAGCCCGCAAGAATCCGTATGCCAAACTGCTGAAGCAGTCGGTGACGATTCGTCTCGATCGCGACGTGATTTGACCGGAATGCCTCGGTTCCCTCGTCAGCGCATGCTCTACGTGCTTTCGAGAGCATTCCGGGCCGTGCCCCGCAGTCCACTGCTTCTGCTCCTCCTGTGCCTGTCTTTGTATGGTGCATCCCTGACCCACGATTTGCCCTACGTGACACATCCGGATGAGCCGAAAGTGATTCTCCGAGCGATTGCAATGGGAGCTGGCGATCTCAATCCACATTACTTTGTCTATCCCAGCCTCTGGATCTACCTTGTCTTCCTCGCTCAGGGAATCGGTCTCAGCGTGGGTCTTGCTCTCGGGCTCATCAAGTCCACGGAGTCGGTCCCTGCTTTAGTCTTTCTCGATCCCACCCTCATCTTTCTTGCTGGCCGGCTCCTCGCGGTGGCCTTTGCGCTTGGAACTGTTTGGATGACATGGAGAATCGGTCGGCGCATTTCGCTTCTGTGCGGCTGGATCGCAGCCCTGGCAGTCGGCCTATTCCCAGCATTCGTTTGGCAAGCGCACTTCGCGACCCCCGACATGGCCCAGCTCTTCCTCATTCTCTTATGTCTGTATGTCGCGACATCCGTCACGACCAAGGGGCAGAAGGCACTTCTTTCGGCCGCAGCAATTGGCGGGCTAGCTGTTTCCGTAAAGTACAACGCATTTGTGCTGCTCGTCGCACTTGGAGCGGGGTCATGGTTCTTGTCGGAATCAAGGCCGCGCTTCCGGACCTGGATCGCTCGCCTCTTCCTCACCTGTGGGGTCATGCTCGCCGCATTCCTGTTAACCTCGCCGTTCATCGTCCTCGACACGAGAGAGTTTCTGAGGGACATGCATGAGCTCTATCGCAATGCGGTTAGCCCTTTCCAATCGTCAGTCTTTTCGATCTTCTATCTACGGGTCATGGTGAAATCGCTCGGAATCCCATTCCTGGTCTGTAGCGCGGTTGGATGGCTGGCGGTCCTGATGACAGGGGAGCCGAAGAGAAGAAGAACGTCGGCCATCTACGCCGCCTTCGCCCTTGCCTATCTCTGTCTGATTCAGAGCGCCGGCTGCAAGCTGCTCAGGTATCTCTTACCCGTGATTCCGGCCCTGGCGCATGGTGTCGGGATTTGTGTTCATCTGACATGGGGGTATTTGGGACGACGTCAGGTGGGTCGTGGCATGGCGATTGCGGCCGTGGCGGTGATGGTCGGAGCATCACTGCTCCCGAGTCTGAAGGGGACCATGGAGGTGGAGAAGGGACTTAGACAAGAGAGCAATGCTGCGTTGGTGGTAAAGTGGTTTGCCAAAAACGTTCCGGTCAGGTCCGCGGTCCTGGTCGACTCCGAAACGGGCGTGAGACTTCCTCCGGATCGTGCCTCCGTGGAGGAACGAATCGCCGGATGGGTTTCTGACGGCAGCGGCCGGGCGATGCAGCTGGTCAAGGCCTACAGAATGTATCTCGACAAGGGATACGACAAGCTCGGCTACCGCATCATGTCGACGCATGCAAGACTGCTGAACACCTTTCAGATGGGATACGACGTGAATAGGGATTTCGACCCATCTGTTCTGGATTCTCTCGACTACATAGTCACGGTCGGCCGGGCGCTGGCGCTGGAGGGTCGGGACAGAAGGAGCCTGTTCTACGGAGGCCTCAAGCAAGATTTCAGCACCGTGTTCGTTGCCCGCCAGGGAACGCCCCCCGACATCGTCGTGCTAGAGCGGGAGCGCGATGTCGAAGCAACCCCCGGTCAAGTGCATCTGGAGAGGACCTCTCAGGCGGAGTAGCTTTGTCATCGAGAGGATGATTCTGGACCGGATCAAGCTGCGTCTATCTTGACCCGCGTCCCCCTCGTACGTACACTGTAACCATGCGCTGCCTTCAATTCACATGGGACAAGGCTAAGGAGCAGAGCAATCAGAAGAAGCATGGTGTTTCTTTCGAAGAGGCGCAGACTGCCTTCTATGATGAAAACGCGAAGGTGTATTTCGATCCAGACCACTCGGGGGTTGAGGACCGCTTCGTCCTCCTAGGAATCAGCCTCCAGCTTCGGGTGCTGATCGTATGCCACTGCTACCGCGAGGGAGAATCCCTGATTCGGATCATCTCGGCTCGCAAGGCGGACAAGGATGAAGAAGAAAGCTACTGGAGCTAAGGACATGAGAAGCCATTACGATTTCTCGAAAATGAAGGCCCGCAAGAATCCGTATGCCAAACTGCTGAAGCAGTCGGTGACGATTCGTCTCGATCGCGACACGGTGGAGTACTTCAAGACCCTCGCGGAGCAGACCGGTCTGCCCTATCAGAGTCTGATCAATCTCTACCTGCGGGATTGCGCAGTGCACCGGAAGCGACTCTCGATGCGGTGGGCACAACCCGTACCTCCAACAGCCGCGTGAGTTCGGCTGCGCCGACTAGCATGAACCCCCCGAACACCTTCTCATTCGACAAGGACTCGATCGCGATCCTCCGCGCCGCCCTGGAGCGCCTCGAAGCGGGGTTCTCGTCGCTCCCGGCCGCCAACGCGCGACCTACCGGCCCTGACTCCGACCCCGACGCGATCCTCTCGGTCCTCTCGGAAGTCGCCGATCGCCTCCACGACAACTACCCGTACTTCCATCCGCTCTACGCCGGGCAGATGCTCAAGCCCCCCCATCCCGTCGCCCGCCTCGCCTACGCGCTCGCGATGTGGATCAACCCGAACAACCACGCGCTCGACGGCGGCCGCGCCAGCTCCCGCATGGAGAAGGAAGCCGTCGCCGACCTCGCGCGCATGATCGGCTGGTCGGGGCAGCCGGATCACGCGGAGCAGTCGGATCCCGCGGAGCATCGGGCCCCCGCGGACCATCCTGGCCCCACGGGCCCCCGTGATCCCGCGGGCCAACGTAGTCACACCGAGCATCTCGGCCACCTGACCGGCGGCGGCACGATGGCGAACCTCGAAGCCCTCTGGATCGCCTCCCAGCTCCGCCCGTACGCCAGGATCCTCGCCTCCGAACAGGCGCACTACACGCATCAGCGGTTGAGCCAGGTCCTGGGCCTCCCCTTCGAGGCCGTCGCCGTCGACCGTCGCGGCCGCATGGACATGGACGCCCTCCGCCGCCGCCTCGACCGCGGCGGCATCGGCACGGTCGTCGCGACGATCGGGACCACGGGCACCGGGGCCGTCGATCCGCTCCCGGACATCCTCGCGCTCCGCGATCGTTACGACGTCCGCCTCCACGCCGACGCGGCCTATGGCGGCTATTTCCTCCTCGCCGACAACCTGACCGCCGAAACCCGCGCCACCTACGACCGCCTCCACGACGTCGACTCGATCGTCATCGACCCGCACAAGCACGGCCTCCAACCGTACGGCTGCGGCTGCGTGCTCTTTCGCGATGCCGCCGTCGGGCGGTTCTACAAGCACGAATCGCCCTATACGTACTTCAGCTCCGCCGAACTCCACCTCGGCGAGATCAGCCTCGAGTGCTCCCGCCCCGGCGCCGCCGCGGTCGGGCTGTGGGCGACGCAGCGGCTCCTCCCGCTCTCCCCCGGCGGAGCGTTCGCCGCGGATCTCTCGCGCTGCCGCTCGGCCGCCGGCGCGCTTCATGCGAAACTCAACGCCGACCCCCGCTTCCTGACCGCATTCCCGCCCGAGCTGGACATCGTGATCTGGGCCGTCCGCGCGCCTTCCGTCACCGCCGCATCGGCCGCCGCGCGCCGCATCTTCGATGAGGCCGCAAAGCTCGGCCTCCACCTCGCGCTCGCGGACCTCCCGGTCGCATTCTTTGACCTCGCATCCGCCGGGATGACGTGCGACAATAACCGGCTCACGTGTCTGCGCTCGGTGCTGATGAAGCCCGAGCATCTCGACTGGATCGAACGGATCTGGGACATTCTCGACCGGGCCGCAGCCTGAAAACCGGCAGACGTTTGCGGCCGCCAAGGGTGGCGACTCACAAAACCGGCAGACGTTTGCGGCCGCCAGAAGGGTTACGCGGTTTGGCCGCACGGATACCAAGGAGGCACCCATGCCGCGCCTGATTGAGCAGCCGGCCATCGTCCGGGCGGCCGGCAACAAGCCCAAGTGGATCGAGGAATACGCCGGCCGCGCGAGCACCGGCCACCGGGAGGTCAGCTTCGCGCGCGTGGTTTCACCATCCGGCTGGATCGAGCCGGGCCAGACCCCCGAGTTCGAGGAGATCACGGTCGTGCTGCGCGGGTTGCTCCGCGTGGAGTTCAAGGGCGGCGTGCTCGATGTGCACGAAGGTCAGGCAGTCGTCGCTGCGCCCGGGGAATGGGTCCGCTACGGCAGCCCCGGCCCCGAAGGCGGCGAGTACGTGTCGATCTGCCTTCCGGCCTTCAGCCCCGACTCAGTGCACCGCGATACGCCCGAACCTGCCTGAGCCAGGCTGCCTCGGTTGGGATCAGGTTCACGGCCACGCCAAGCCATGCTACTTCGCCAGTTCTCGCAGGGCGTTTCGGTACTTCCGAGTGGTACGGGCGGCTATCCCCATTGCCCGCTCCTTGGCCGGATCGTGCGGGGTTAGCAGGATCCCGCGCTCGGTCTCGATCGCAAAGACGCGGTCTCCGGGGCCCAAGTTAAGGCGTGCGGCCATGGCCTTCGGCAATGTCGCCGCTACCGAGTCGCCCAAGCGTCTCAGAATCACCCGTTTGGTCATCGCACCTCCTCAGCGTGCGGCAATGCCTCCGCACTGCGCGGTTGCACAGAAGCGTTACTCCGGCCCCGACAACACACCTCGTCCCCTGCTAGCGAGATGCGATCACGGAGGTTGCAGACTCTCTGACCACATCGCCGGGGTCTCACACCCGCACTGGGCGTGAGGAGCCCAACCAACGGCCTCGTCGAGGGATCGTAACGCCCGCCACACACTTAAGGGACGGATCGAAAGTCGGGAGATGAGGGTTCCGCGTGCTCCATGTCGAGCCGAGTTTCGGTTCGAAGGTGCAATGAGACCGACCGATTTTCGCCCGATTGCGATCCAAACGCGTGACGAGATCAGGTGGATCGGGCCCGACTGCGACTTGAACACAAATCGAATCCAGGTGGATCGATCCCGATCGCGATCCGAACACAGCACTGAACCGGGTGGATCGGGCCTACTCACAATTCGAGCGCGTCACGAGACCAGGCAGGTCGACTTTGATCGTGTTCCTCAATGCATCTGCAATTCCCCCGACCGGCAGCGCGGCCCTGCGGAGCGCGTCGGGCACTCTCACATGTGAAGCGAGATCACGGTCCGTGAGCGTGCTCTGAACTGCCCCCTGCTCTCCGTGACCGACCATGGTCGACAGATGGATCCACCTGGCCGACTGGGACCACGCTTCGAAGCAATCTCGAGATCCGCCCCCCGGCTTGGAACCACCGTGATGGCACGTCTCTTGAATACGTGCTTCATTCGCGCAAACAATCGGGGGCTCGGCCTCAATCTACCCCATCGTCCCGAATCGCCGTTCGAGCGGGCACTGCGAATCCCTAGACCGACGGCGATCACGGCTAGAGCCGATCGGCGAGTCCCACTCGCGCGCATGGCTCGCGACTCGGGGTGAAGGGGGGAGTTTGACAGATCGACCCTGTCGGTGGTCGTGGCGCGCAGATCGACCTACCCGTTTCGCCCGATCCGCTATCCGAGCGGATACAGCGAAGCACGATATGTGCCACGAGGACGGTCCAAGCCGGCACAGTGGATTCAGTTACCGGGTCCAAGCGCACTCATGGCGAGTAGTGTGATTCTCGTCACGCGCTGTAATTGCGGTCGCAACCTAGCGAGTGGATCCGCTCACGCGTTGCCATCGCGGTCGGACCCAGTGAGTAGATCCGCTCACGCGTTGCAGGCGCGGCCGGACTCCGTGAGCCGATCAGCTCATGCGTTCCGGGCACGGTGGAAACCATCCAAGCGAATCCACTCATGCACTGCCGGCACGGTGAAAACCAATGAGCGGTTCAGCTCATGCGCTTCGGGCACGGTGGAAACCAATGAGCGGTTTAGCGCATGCGCTCCGGGCACGGTGGAAACCAATGAGCGGTTTAGCTCATGCGCTCCGGGCACGGTGGAAACCAATGAGCGGTTTAGCTCATGCGCTTCGGGCACGGTGGAAACCATTGAGCGGTTTAGCTCATGCGCTTCGGGCGCAGCGGAAACCATTAAGCGATTCAGCTCATGCGCTTCGGGCACGACGGAAACCATTGAGCCATTTAGCTCACGCGTTCTCGCCGCAGCTGCAGCGGTTAAGCGGATCTACTCACGGGTTGCGCTCGCGGTTGCACCGAGCTACGAGGTCTAAGCGCTTGTCAAACTGACAGTTACATAGATTAGTGGGATCGCGTCGCGCGTTCTGCCCGCGGTCGCACCGAGTTACGAGATTTCGTCTCGCGCTTCGTTTGGAACAGCTCCCAATGGCAAGTTTCACGTAAAAAGAAGGCGGCCGCGATGATCGGCCGCCCCTGGTCTTAGCTCCGGAACTGACACTATCCGACGCCTATGTCCTAGGCATCATCCTCCGTCCGATGCGTGGGCATGTCGAGATCGATCGGTCCGATCCCGTCCGTCATGCCGATCCGTCCTTCGGTGGCGATCCGAGGGGTCGCTTCCGGAGTGGAAGGGGTCTCCCCCTCCGCCTCGGCCATCCCACCAAGTTGACGGTGCACCTTCGCCTCTCGGGGTCGCGTGTGCTTCCCCTTGCGGCCGCCGATCGCGGCGGGCTTGGCATGCCGGCCGTACTCGGAAACCACGTAGGTCGGCTCAGCCGCTTTCGCCTTCGCCCGCGCGGCGCGCTCATCGAACGGCGTCAGGACATCGATCGGGCCCTCGCCGCCGCCATGAGCGACCTCACGGTCGCTACCGAAGTCGACGGGACCAATCGGACCGATCTCCTCGGGAATCCGCACGCGAGGCTCTTCCGCCCGCATCCGCTCTTCGCGGACCGGCATCGGTTCCTCACGCACACGATCCTCACGCACGCGATCCTCGCGCCGGTAGTCCTCACGAACTCGCTCCTCGCGAACTCGATCTCGATCGTCACTAACTCGATCGTCACGATCCCGATGCTCGCGTCCTTGATCCTCGCGCACCCGATCTTCGCGGAATCGATCCTCCTGGGGCCGATTCTCACGATCCGGCATCCGCTCCTCGCGGGCGGCCGGCCGATCGTCGCGCATCCGATCATCGCTTAGGCGAGGCGCTTCGCTGCCGCGACCTTCATCGCTTCCGCGAACTCCTTCGCTACCGCGATGCTCATCGCCTCCGCGACGGTCATCGCCGCCTGACCGACCACGTCCGCCGCGACGGCGACGTCCGCGCCCGCCACGACGGGATTCACGATCGCGATCCTCATAGCTTCCCTCACGTTCCGGGGACTCCGCCTCATCGTCACGCAACGGCCGCACGGACGGGGCCTCGGGCCGCATCCTCGGGACCATCGGCGCACGCGGCGCGAACGGCCTCTCGGGAGCGGTCGGAGCCTCGGGGGCGCGCGTCACCCGTGTGGGTTCGGCGGGCGCCCGACCTGGGACCGGTGGGTTGATCGGCGGCTTTCCGGTCACGACAACGCTCAGATCTCGAGGATCTTTTACCTCTGCCGGACGGGCAATCGGACGCGGACGATCGCGCGGATCGACCGGCTCCTGCGAAACAGGCTCAGTCAGCGGACGGGGCTGGAGCGGCTCGCGCTCCCGCCTGGGTCCACCGGCCGCAGGCTCGCGCCGAGGCTCTCCTCGACGCACCGGGCCTTCTCTGCGTCCGCCCGGCCGCGGTCCACGGCGATCCCGATCGGACGGGCGGCCACGGCCGCGGTCCCGATCCCGATCCCGCGGATGTCCGCGATATCCTTCCGACTCGCGTCCGCGCCGCGCACCGGCGGCGCCGGCGGCGTGAGAGGGCAACCGAAGTTCCCTGATCACGGCCGGAGCGTTCATGGCCGCGAATCCGATTCCCAGGAGCGCCACTCCCCTCACCCCCTCGACCGCAAGAACAACGAAGGCGTGGGGGATCCCCTGGGTCTTCGCGTAGACGGATGTGATGACGCCGAACAAAGTGACGGCGACGCCCAATCCGATCGCGACGTGGTAGCCGTCCGTCTTCTCCTTGCGGAGCCACAAGATCGAGACGGCATGGAGTGCAGCGAACGTCGCTGCAAAAAGGCCCGCTGCCAAAATCATCGTTTGCAGCGGGCCGGAAGTTTCGGTCGCGCCGAGCAATTGGCCGGCAAGACTGCGACCGAAGAATACGGCCCAAACGGCCATCACCAGGTCGACCACGCCTGAGATGACCAGGGTCGTGATGAGAAGTAGGTTCATCGAGTCCTCTTGACTTGGGATTCAGATCCCTACGCCCGCAGTCGTAGAGGGCGCGAGATCCAATCATGGTTGAAGTTAGATCCAATGTAGTGCAGCACCTATAAGGTGTCAAACGCTCCCTCCCCCCTGGGGAGGGTGATCGGGGCTCCCAGCCGCCCCCAAACCGCCTCAAAGATCGTCTAATCCCTTGCTTTACGGGTCAAGAAGCCCGATCTATATTGAGGCGATCTCAGCCGGAACGCCATTCCCAGGGACCCAGGGACCTGGACCGCCCCCGTTCGATCGGCCCCCCGTGGGGGTCGAAGGAGGAGCGCTGTCACGTCATGAGCAAAGGCAAGATTCTACTGGTCGACGATGATCCGGACCTCGTTGAGGCGATGCGCCTGATCCTCGAGGGGAATGGGTACGACTGCATCCAGGCTTCGAACGGCACGCGCGCGCTCGAGGCGATCCCGAAGGAGAAGCCCGATCTGATGGTCCTGGACGTCATGATGGACGACCTGACCGAGGGCTTCCATGTCGCGTACAAGCTTCGGAAGCCCGAGCCGGGCCTCGAGCCGTACCAGAAGATGCCGATCATCATGCTGACGGCGATCGGCTCGCGGACCGGCATGAAGTTCGACATCGCGGCCGACTCCGACTACCTCCCCGTCGAGGAGTTCCTCGAGAAGCCGGTCCAGCCGAAGGAGCTTCTCGCGAAGGTGGAGCTGCTCCTTGCGAAGACCCGAGGGGGGCGGTCCGCCTCCTAATCGATGCGCGTGATGGGTTGGGTGATCGCAGCGGGGCTCCTCGCTGCGATTGTCTATATCGGCCTGCTGTACCGGAGCGCGCGGGCGAGCCGCGCCGAAGCTCAGGAGATCCTCTCGAAGCTCGAAGAGGAGCAGACCCGCATGCTCCAGGGGCTGATCCTCGCGCAGGAGGCGGCCTCGCGCATCCTCACCCCGGGCGAGCTGACCGGAACGATCGAACGGATCGCGCGCGAAGCGGTCGACGTGCTCGACGTCGAGGGGGCGAGCGTGCTCGTCGGTTCGCCGGACGGTCGCGACGCGCCGATGGGAATCTCGTGGGGGCGGATCCCGGATCGAGTCGCCGAGGCGGGACCGTCGGCGCTCATCGGGCCGGCGCCCGCGGAGTCGATGCCGAAGATCGCCGGCCTCGGGTCGGTCCTGACGATCCCGATCCGGATGAACGAGCAGCTCCTCGGCGAGTTCCGTCTCGCCGAATACCACAATAGAACCTTGAACATCCGCGAGATCCACATCGCGCGGCTGCTCGCGCAGCTAATCGGGATCGCGGCGCAGTACCGGATCCAGCGAACGGCGCTCGAGCAGGCCGAGGAGGACAAGTCCCGGTTCATCGTCGCGACGACCCACGACCTGCGCGCGCCGCTCAGCACGATCCAGCAGCTCATCCAGGCGATGATGGACGGCTACGTGGGCGCGCTCTCGGACAAGCAGATGGACATTCTCGGGAAACTCCAGGGGCGGACCGAGCATATGCTCGAGCTCTTGGGCGATCTTCTCGATCTCGCCGCGGAGGATCAGGGGCTCGGCCGGATGCGGCAGTACGCCGAGGTTTGCCTGAGCGAGGTGTTCGACAAGCAGGTCGAGGCGACCCGGCTCGCGTGCGAGACGCGCGAGATCGAGCTGCGCGCGCACCGGCCCGACGTCCGGCTCACGCGGATGGCGGCGCACGGGGATCTCGAGAAAATCCTGGGGAACCTCCTCTCGAACGCCGTGAAATACACCAAGCCCGGGGGGCGGATCTCGGTGCGGCTCGAGGAGTCGCCGGGGGGCGTGCTGTTCCGCGTGAAGGACACCGGGATCGGAATCCCGAAGAGCGTGATGCCGCGCTTGTTCACCGAGTATTTCCGCGCTTCGAACGCGAAGGAGATGGAAAGGCACGGGACGGGCCTCGGCCTTGCGCTGGTGCAGAAGCTCGTCCGCAAGTACGACGGGAAGATCCGGGTCGACAGCATCGAGGGGCGGGGGACGTTGATCGAGGTCCTCCTGCCGCCCGAATAGCGTCGCAACGTGGAATCAATTTGGGATCGCGAGGCGTGATCGCAGGCCGGAACCAAGCGGCGGGCCGCCGCGGTGTAGGAGTCGCGCCATGGGGAGGTCGCAGTTGTCCGAAGAGAAGATGAAGATCGGCGGTGTGATCGTTTCGGAACACATCGCGCTGATCTCGGTGCAGGGGACGCCCCACGCGGTCGGGATCGCGGGGACGATCCTGGAGGCCCTCGGCGAGGCCGGGATCAACGTCGAGTTCATCTCGTGCTGTCCCGACGTCGGGGGCGGCGACACGCTCTGCGTGAGCGCCGACATGGTCAAGCTCGACCGCGCCCTCAATCTGATCGAGGACCTCCAGGACGCGGTGCGCGCGACGCGGGTCGTCGCGATGAAGGACCTGTGCTCGGTCACCGTCTTCGGACCTCACTTCCGCGAGATCCCCAACGTGGCGTCTCAGGTCTTCAAGGCGCTGGCGGAGGTCGGGATCAACATCCTGTCGATCTCGACGTCGGTGTCATCGGTGACGTGCGTCTTCGATGAAGCGAAGCTGCTCGATGCGATGACGTCGCTGCGAAACCACTTCGACATCCCGTAGGGGCCGGAGGGCGCCCGAGGCGCGCCGCCTTGTGGGCGCCGCCTTGCGGGCGCCGCCTTGTGGGCGCCCACGGCTCCGCGCTACTTCGCCGATCGCATCCCCTGGTACATCTTCAGAATTGTGCCGTGGTTCTTGTCCATGACGGCGGCCGGGCCGGCCGCCTTGAAGAACCAAGGTCCGCCGTTCCCCTCGACGACCGCGCCGAAGAGCTTCCAGCCGGGTTCGTCGTAGCTCGGCCCGCCGCCCATCATCGATGAGACGTAGCGCCCGCCGACCTCGATCGTCGTGACCTTCAGCGCCCCGTCATTGAACGTGCCGGTCTTGGCCGCCTTCATCGGATCGCTCTTGTCGTCCTGCTGGAACTGATTCGCCCAGCGCTCGAGGTTCGCCTGCGTGCCGCCGCCCATGCCGGCGCCGAAGAAGAAGACGGCCAGCTCGCCGTCCTTCACGTCGGTCTTCCCCGAGAGGAGCTTGTACTGCGCGGCGCGCATGTTGCTCGACGGCGCGACCTTCTCGAAGGCGGACGGGACGTCCCACGTCAGGCCTTCCACCGTGTCGGTGGCGGGATGGGGGTCCACGGGCGCCGGCGCGACCTGCGGATGACCGGGGGGCATCTGCGGGGTCTGCGACGTCTGCTGTCCGGGCTGGGCGGTCTGCGCGGTTTGCATGGGAGCCGGTTGCGCCGCGCCCCCTTTCTTGTCCACTGACTCCTTGTTGCTCGAGCAGCCGGCGGCGATCACGAGCGCCGCAAGAAGGACAGGAAACATGCCGAATCGGGTCATTCAACTCTCCTTTCCATGAGACAGCAGAGGATATCACGGCTTTCCGTGATTCAAGAGGAATCGAGTGGGCCCCCCCGCCCCCTCGGCACGACGATTGCTGTCACGCGCCGCGGAGGTGCGCATGCGACGAGCCGCCGTCATCTGCTTCTTCGCGTTCCTGTTCCTCTGCCACGCGGACTGCGGGCGGAAGCATACGCACCGCCCGCGTGTCGGCACTGACACGGGGGTTCGCATCGCGTGGACCGCGCCGGGGGTGAGCGACTCGACCCTCGCGGACACGCTGCGCATCGAACTCTCCCTGACCGGCGGTCCGGCGGGCCCGGTCGCCGTGCGGGCGGACGGCGTCACCGTCGCGGAACGGACGCGTCCCCCCTGGCGATTCGCGTGGCTCCCGCCGGGGGATTCCGCGCGCGCGATCCTCCTGGATGCGATCGCCTGCGTGGGCGACGGACACGAGAATGTAAACGCCCCGGCGCGGATCGTGCGCTGGCGCCCGAACGCGCCGCCCCGCGTCGAGATCGTCGGGATCCCAGCCGGCGGCGGGGTTCGACGATCCGCACAGGACAGCCTCCGCGCGATCGCAAGCGATCCGGAGGACGGTCCGCTCGCCGGGGACGCGATCATCTGGTCGTCCGATCTCGAGGGATGGATCGGGTCCGGTGACCGGATTCCTTCCGAAGCGCTGATCGCGGGGAGGCACATCCTGCGCGTGCGCGCGACGGATCGGTGGAAGCGCAGCGCCGTGGCGGAACGGCCGGTCGAGGTCTTCGACACGGATCGCGACGCCGACACGCCGGAGGCGCTCCTCGAATACCTGCGCCACGCGATGATCGCCGCGGACTCGGCCGCGTACGTGGACAACCTCGACCCCGACTTCCGATTCCTGCTGTGCCCTGCGGAACTGGAGGCTGACTCCTCGCTTCCCGCCGGATGGCGGCGGGCGGAGGAGGTGGTTTTCGCGGGGCATCTTTGGAGCATTACCCGGGCCGAATGGACCCTGGTTTTCCTCCAGCGAACCGAAATTGGCGGGGAGGCGTGGGCAAAGGCCGAAGTGGAAAACCTTATTGTCGACCTCTCCGCGGGGCCCGAAAACATCCTCCGGACGGCAGGTGGAAAGGCCCGAATTTACGTTCGTAAACGGGTGTCTTCACCGGGTTGGAAGCTATTGCAGTGGCAGGATTTGGGCGCCTCCGAGGGCATCTCCTACGGACGGCTGCGCATCGAGATCATCAAGAAGTCTGGACGACCGGTCCGCAATAACTGATGGACGCCGCGACTTATCAACATCGCGTGGATAACTCGAAAATGTGCCTCAGCGGAAAAGGGTCCGGACATGCCCCCAGGTCGTCTGCCGGATCGGCGTGCTCGAACAGGCCACGGGGTACGCCCCGATGCCAAGACAGCCCGCCGGCGCATTCTCCGCCGCGCACGGAGAATCCGCGTGCAACCTGAAATCGCCGGCTGCGGAATCGCAGAAGAGCGGGTCAAGGGTGATGTTCCCGTCCTCCGGCGCGATCGTGCAGCCGTTTCCGTCGCCTCCGCTGTTTTGCCAGAAATCGTTGCACATGATCGGGGTCGAGCTGCTCGAGCACTTGATCGCAAATCCGGTCTGATTCGAGAAGATGTTACGCTCGATCGTCGGGGTACCCGCATAGATGCCGATCGCTGCACCGTTGCCCGCGGTGTTGCCATAGAACGAGTTGCCGGTGATGTCCCCGAGGCCGTCATTGTTCCCGATCGCGCCCCCGACGGACCCGGTGTTGTTCACGAAAAGATTCCCGTCGATCGTGTTCGAGCTACCCGAGAAAGCGTTGATCGCACCCCCGTCGGTCGAAGCCGTGTTTTCGCGGAAGATGTTGTTCTCGATCACGTGCCCTGTCCCGTTCAGCTCGATCGCTCCGCCGGCGTAGTTGGCATGGTTGCCGGTGAATGTGCAGTTCCTGACGGTCGTCTCGTTGGATCCGTAGAGGTTCAGTGCGCCGGCATAGTTCGCCTGGCAGTTGCTGAACGTGCACCGTTCGATCAGGTGTCCCGAAGGACCCAGGGAGAGTGCCCCACCCCTGGTGCACACGCAATTGTCAAAGCTGGAATCGAGAATCGTCACGCCATCGGAGTTGCAGTAGATCCCCGCGCCTTGTCGCTGGCCGGCGCTTACCTCCAGTTGGCTGAAGACACACTGTTGCACGGTCAGAGGAACGACATACGCGGCGTAGACGCCTCCTCCCCGATCCGTCACGGTCATGTTGCGGAACGTGCAGGAGACGATTGTCACCCCGCCGGTGATGCTCTCGAGATACACGCCTCCGCCCTTGTCCCCTCCTCCCCCATCGAAGATGATCCCCTGGATTCTCAGGGTGTGCGCGTTCATGATCGATAGGCACGAAGCAGTTCCGTCGCCCTGCCAGATCACCTCTCCCCCGAAGCCGATGAAGCTGATCCCCTTCTGGATCGCAATCATTTCGGGGTAGGTCCCCGCGGCGATTCGGATCGTGTCCCCCTGACTTGCCAGGACAACCCCTCCCGCGATCGTGGTCGCGTCGCCGCCTCCTCCCGGATTGACCACCCACGTGGCCCCCGCATGGGAACTCCCCGCAAGCACGATCATCGCGGCCGGCAACAGAATCCCGAGCACCGCGCCATGGATCGCCGACTCTAACGCCTGTCGCTTCATCGGATCCCCCTCTCTACCTCTGTTCGAAGTTGTGGCGAGTCTAGACCCGGCGGGAGTCTGATGGAATTCGGAAGTGAGAATTGGGAAGTGGGACGTGCGAATCGGGAAGCGCGATGCCCGGCTAGATGCCCGGCTAGATGCCCCTTTCCCTGAGCCAGCTCAGGATTCGCTCTGCGACGAACTTCCAGCGTGTTTCCAGGAGCATGAAGTGGCCTACGGACGGGATGATTTCCGCCTGCACACCGTAAGCTCGGGCGATGGCCTTCGTATCGGGTCCGAGGCCCCAGTCGTTTCCTCCGCCCAAGACCAGCAGTGGCGCCGTGACATGTTTCGGGCGTGGCAGGTTCAGGCCGAGCAGATCGAGGAAGGCGCGGAGGGAATCATCCTGCATCTTGGCGTGATACTTCAGCACGTCCTCCTCGGGCAGGTCCTCTGAAAAGAGCAACCAGCGTGCGAGCTGCGGCGTCTTGATGATCGAATACGTTCTCATCGTGAGGAGGGCAGCCAGCAGCGGCAGCGGCTTGCGCAGCCCGATCCGTCCCACCATGCCCCACGCGGAGGTCGGCGGGACCGATGCCAGCAGGATCCCGGCAGGTGCATCGTGCGTTTCCAGGTACTTCTGCGTGATGAATCCGCCCATCGAAGTGCCGATGAGCGCCGGCCGCGCGCCGAGTTCGTTTGCGACCTGCTCCACATCCTTGACGTAATCGGCGATCGAATATCCGCGCGCGCCGGCGCGGCCCTCGCTCCCCGCGTGTCCGCGCAGGCTCAAGGCCACGGCGCGGTATCCGTGATCGGCGAAGAACGGCAGGAAGTGCTCGTCCCAGCACCATGCCCCGGCCCACATGCCGTGGATGAAGAGCAGCGGCGTTGGGCGGGCGGGTCCTTTGGGAGTGCGCTCGATCGTTTCGAGTTTCGTGGTCACCTCCGCGCCCGTCGACACCAAACGGTCGTCGGACGGGATTGCGTCAAGGCTTCAGCTAGGCTCGCCCGATCCCGATGCAAGCGTCGGCGCTCACGGTCGGGATTCTCTCGCGCGAGTCGGCGTGGAGCGTTTCGATGTAATCCCGCCCCACCGCGGCAGTGCGGTCAGGACCGAGTTGCTTGAACAGGTAGGCCAGGGCCGGTACTGAACTCACGAAGTTCGTCCAGAACGTCTCCGGCGATTCAATCTTCAGGGACCCGGTCGATGTCGTGACCTCGACTCGTTTGAAGCCGGCCTTCCGCATCTGGTCGCTCAGGACGCTCGCGCCGGCGAGTCGCGCCCATACGGGCGGCTCGGCGGGAGGACGAAACTCGGGAACGATCTTCTGGATCGATTCCACCACGCCGCCCATCAGTTGCAGCTCTGTGGGATCACTCCAGCATACGATCGCCGCGCGACCGCCGTCGCGAAGCACGCGGCGCATTTCCGCGAGGCCCTTCGGAATGTCCGGAAAGAAGATCAGACCCAGGACCGAGGCGCTGACATCGAACGAGGCGTCGGGAACCGCGAGCGCCTGTCCATCCATGACCTCGGCAGAGATACGGGAGAGCCTCGCCGCGGCGATCCGCTCACGAAGCCGGGCGATCATTCCGGGCGCGAAGTCCGTGGCCAGGACCTCGGCCCCCGCGCGCGCGGCCAGTAGACTGAAAGCGCCCGTACCGGCGGCAATGTCGATGACGCGCTCGCCCGGCTTGAGGCCTAGGAGCTTCAGAGCGTCCGCGGCATACTGAGAGGTGAGCCCCTCGAAGGCTTTCTCGTAGTCCGAAGCGATGACGCCCCACGTCTCGGGGACTTGATCTGGGTTTGATGAAGGCATCCGTCAATCTCGACTACTTCTCAATGTCCTCAAGCTTGACCCCCTTGCCGGCACGTAGACTCCGCCGTGCGGCGGTCACACGTTTGAGGAATCGAGGGTCGCGCTCAAGCCGGTACTCGAACCATTCGTCTTCCGACTTGAATCCGATTAGAACGCCGGCTGGCTTGCCATGCCGAGTGATGATGATTTCCTCCCGCTCGGCTATCCGCAGGTACTTCGACAGATCATCCTTTGAGAACAGCCATCGTGGCGAGCACCCGGATCTGCATGTGCTCAGGCATTGGGATTCCTTCGGAAGACCGCTACCCGCTGGAAGACCCTACGCTCCTCCTGTACGCCCATTCAAGTATCACCGGATCACGAGCGGCTGTCGTGCACAGTCGTTCCGGAGTCGGCATAGTGCCGACCCGACCAAGGTCCAGACGGTCGGCGTCCCAGCACGTCAGCACCGTGATGTCGCCGACTGACAGGCCATCACTATGCTCCCGACAAGCGACCAGGAGGAGATCAAGGTCGGTCTCGTCAAGCTGGAACGCTGATCCAGCCAGCGTCTGCGCAAAGACGGCCGCACGCGCCCCATGCTCGGGGTCATGACCATCGCTCATGCGCCTTGAATCGTGAAGGAATGCGAAGAGCTCGATCACCTTCGACTTCGCACCCGTCAACTCGGCCAGGCGCAGCCCAGTCTCACGCACGCGGGTCCAATGCGGAACACCGTGGATCCCGCTCCAGTCCAAGGGGAACTGATCTCGAATGATGCGCACGAGCTCTTCGTCAATCATTCTCTTGTACCGCCAGGAGATCTCGACTTCCCCTTCGATCTCGACCGAACACGCCCGGCGCCGTCAACGGAAGTGAGACCTGAGCGGGCCCCATGTGATCGATCGTTCATTTGCTAAGCAGACACTTTGACTCGGTCGTTTCGCACCAGGAATCTACCTTCAAAGCGGATTGCGATTCCAGGCATTCCAGAGAACTTCCCGGAGTACGCGCCCTTCTCGGCATGAATGTGCAAATGGGGCTCGGTCGTGTTCCCCGAGTTGCCCACGTGAGCGAGCAATTGACCGGCATGTACCCGGTCCCCCACCCGGACGGTCGTGCTGTTCCGCATCAGATGAGCCAGGTATACGGTGGCCCCGTCAGAATCAATCGCCAGGTAGTTGCCGGCCCGATTCTCTGGATCGCGATCCGGTGGCGAGAGATCGGGAAACTCATCCACCGCAGCGGCCACCACGCCGTCGCAGGGGCTCACGACTTCAGCTCCCCAGATCGCGTATCGATCCGGTTGCCTCGGATAGATCCATCGCGCACGTATCCCCAGCTTGTTTAGTGCCAGGATGTCGAGGGCGTACCGTTGAGACGGATGCGCGAAGTGGTGATTCACGGCGCGCGAGGCGCCACCCTGCCCCACGTGGAAGGTCCCTCCGCGCAACGGAAACACCAGGTCAAGCGCAGGCGTTCGGGTGTTACGGCCACGGAGAGCGAGCACCGTCAAGGCTGCAAACAGGGTCCCTAGAAGCGCCTGCATCACTAACTCAACCGAAACCAACGGCGTCGGGATCGTGTTTGCGCGACCATTCGGGAAGGTCATCAACGCTGTCAGAACCAACATCGCCGGAAGGACGTGACGGCAGAGGCGCCCGAACCAACTCCACGCGCCTGCGACATAGATAAAGGCAAAGTAGCCCACCGCCATGAAGAGCGTGGCGAGCCACGTCAGCAGACCGCGGTCAGTCGCGCGCCACAATTGGGACAAGAGCGACATGGGCAGGAAGATGTGCCCCACTATGGCAGGAAGAACGATGATGGCTAGGGCACGTGTCCGAGACACCGTTGGCTCCTTCGCAAGACAGACCTGCGCCAGTCTAACGCTGACTCGGCGGCGGCGTCACCCCCCCCCATTCATGGATTGAGCTTTCGGCCGATCAGCGCATCTTTTCCCTCGCCAACCAAGGATGTGGCAAGTCCGAGCAACAGAGCGGCGAGTTTTTGCGGCTCGGTAATCATCGCATCGTGTCCGGTCGCCAATTCCCGATAATGCCAGGTCTTGTCATTGCGCAGGCGATCGGCGAATTGCGTGAACGGACCAATCGCTGGATTGTTGCAGTAGATATACGTGCGGGGAATGTCCGCCGCTTTCGGATTGGTGAGCCGAACCTTGTCGAGCTTGGTCTTCAGCGGATGCGGAGTCAATCTTGGGCGAACCCAAGCCAAATCGTCTTTGTTTGTAATTCCGAAATCCTCTGCCGGGAAGGACGGCAGCTTGTACCCATCTCCTTCCGTTCGAGTCTTCTCCAGGAACATCGCCAGCACTTCCGGCGGCTGGAAATCAACCAGCGATTGTCCATCTCCAGGCACAAATGCATCGAGGTAAACAAGGTGCGCGAGGCGTTCGGCCGCCTTTTCCGCAACGCCCGCGATGACCATCCCGCCGTAGCTATGGCCGACCAGCAGCACGTCGCGCAGGTCTTCGTATTCCAGCGCGCCAAGCACGTCTTGAACGTGCGTGTCGAGTCCGATATTCGCGTTGATCAGATGTGCGCGCTCTCCGAGCCCGGTCAGAGTCGGCGTGAAGACCTCGTGCCCTGCCGCTCTCAAGAGCCGAGCTACGCGCCTCCAGCACCAGCCGCCGTGCCACGCTCCGTGAACGAGTAAATAGCTCGTCATATACTTGTCCTTACACTCTCGATTGGTAGGCCCTGAGCGAGCAGATCTTCAGGCCTCAGCCACTTCACCCCAGTCCCCCTTCGTTCGCAAGAACCGCAATGGCGCGGTTCCACCCGGTCGCTCATGGACGGGAAGAGTGCGAGGGGAGCATAGCCCCGTTCAGGAGCCGGATCCATCACTTCCCGCGACAGGCGTTGCGATCAGCGCGCTGCCGCAGTCGCTGCGGATGACGCGGGCGGGCGTCAGTCCCCGTGCCGGATCTAGAGCGCGCCAGCCAGGCCAGGGTCCGTTGTACTCGGACGGCCAGCCACGCCCGCCAAGTGCCTGGAGTTGGTCGCAGGCGCATGCCCAGAAGCTGCTCCGCTGCAGGTAACGGATCGAATGCCGTCAGGATGCGCTTGACCTGGTCACCTTCAAGATCGAACACGTCTACGCCTTCGATCTCCACCCGACGACCAGTTGGCGCATACCCCAGCGGCTCCAGCGATCGATCGTGGGAGCCGCTGATGCGCCACTTGACCGCACAGCGGGTTCCGTCAGCTGCAACGCATATCGGTGGAAGGATTTCATACGTGAAATCGGGAAAGGCGCGGATCACGGCCTCAGCGAACATTATGACCGCGCCTCGCCCACGGGCCGGAGGATCTGGCATAGCAGGGTCATACCACTCGACGTCATCGGTGAGGCAGTTTGCGAACCCTTCCAGATCGCGGGCATCCCACAACGCAAGCAACCGCCGTACCACCTCTTCCGCGCGGGAGCTACTCAACGCAACCCTCCACCGACGCTATTCGTCACCTCTAACGTGGCTCATTGGACTCAGATCCAGGCGGGTTCGGAGTCGGTCCGCATCGGAAAGCCAGCTCTTGGGATTCACGACCGCCTCGATCCCCTCCCCGAGCGCCGCGAGCCACGCCCGAGGACCGGCCGCCCACGGAGGGTTGTTCGCGATGGCCCGCGAGAGTGTATCGCTCGCGGTGCGCGTGTCGCCTTCGGCAAATGCGATCGCGGCTTGCGCCCTCAGACGATCGGACTCGAGCACTCCGAAGGTTCGTGGGCGCGCACTCCCGAGGAGTTCGCGCGCGCGCTTTGGATCGCCGCCGTGGGCCGCTTCGAAGTATGCGGCTTCCACCGAGCATGGCCCTCGAAGGAATGGGGGTACTTGAAGAGAGAGAGCATGCTCGAGCGACGCCTTCGCGGCGTCAAGCAGGCCTGAATCGAGTGCGTGCATGTACGCATACAGATGCAGTTGGCATTCGTAGATCGATCCATCGCGGATTGCCAGGCCCCGCTCGATCAGGGAAGCGTCCCAATCCTTCGGACGCAAGCCGCCGAATTCCGCCGCCCCGAGCGCCAAGATGCTGAGCTCTCGGTCGCTGCTTGGCCCTCGCCTGACGATCCGAAGGAAGCGCAGACCGTCGGTCACGAACGGTCCGTTCGGGAGCGGAATGGCCGTGCCCAGGAAGATGGCCGCGGAGAGGAGTCGGACCCAACCCAATCCGACCCGGAGCAATCCATGGGGCACGGGGAACCAGGAGAGGGCAATCGCCGCGGCTATTGCTAGAAGGACGTTGGCACAGGGACCGCCCGCGACTACGACCGCGAAGCGCGGCCGAAGAGAATCCGTTCTTACCGGACGCGTTCCCGCAACGCCTCCGAAGAAGCTCGGTACGCGATTCCACCCGAGCCGGATCCGCCCCATCGGAGTTCGCTCGATGAGAAGCGGGCCGATCGCAAACAACGAGAACTGAAAGCCGACCGCGAGGCCCGCCACGAGATGACCGAGCTCGTGGACGACGAGCGTCACGACTGCAGCGCCGAGGCCAAGTAAGAGGGTTGTTAGGGCCATGACTGCTTCGGTCCTTCCAAGCTCGGTCGCCTAGGGTTGATCAGCACTCACAGGACTATTGCTCATGGACGCGCACGAGTCAGCCGAGTCTGCGCGATCGTAGCCACTGCTCTCTCGCCTCCAGGAAGCGTCTGCCGTGTCGCGATCCAAGGATCACCCAGCAGCAGTAGAGGAATCCAAGCGAAGCGACGTAAGAGAAACAGGCTGCTGCTGATCCACGCGGGACGCGAGTCAACCCGACGAACATGAATGCAGCGGCGGACGTGATGAAGAACAAGCCGGAGATGATCCGGAGGCGCCGCTGTCCACCGTATAGAAGTATGGCCAACAGAGTGAGGGCGCTGCACAGAGCCAGGGCAGGGGACAGGCCGGGGCCATTGGGTATGTGCAGGATCTGCGAACCAAGACCCATGAGCATGGTGAGCAAGATCACCGACTGCATCCGATGTCTGCCTCGACCGATTGAATCAGTCATGATCGTCGTCCCCCAGAGGCATTACGCTGGTCAGACCACCCACGGTTCCCGCATGGCTTCGGATGTGATCCTGTCCGCATACCGAACCACGTACGCCGCCGATAGCCACATGACGATCGCCATCCCGCCGCCAAGAAAGGCCAGCGCGTGGGGTTTCCCGAATCCGGTGAACGCCACGAACGAGATGACGCCGCCCGCAAGACCGGCCACGTAGTACGCTCGTACGCGGAACAGCCGCGCGAGCGGGATCAAGTGCAGGCTCACGATGAGAGCGATCCACGGCCAGATCCGGTCCACCGCATTCGTGTGCACGCACCACCACACCCCGAGCCCGATCAGGAATGCCTGGGCTGCCGCTGTCCAGCAGAACCACGCGCGCATTCGCCGCGTCTCGGCTTGCTGCCGTTCATCCTGTTGCCGGAACTCCGCGGGCTTGAACCCCGACCTGCGTCGAAGCCGGAACGCCGCCCACAGTAACGCCGCGCACGTTCCGACCTGGAGAAGCATCGACACGCACCACGCCCGCCAATCGGTTCTCGACGTAAGCACATTGCTGCTGCCCAGGCCAAACCAGAAGGCCCCGGCGATGGCGAGGACGGTGACCCCGCCTGACAGACCCCATAGATACTGCCGGCCGTTCATGGCTCAATCCATTCGCTTGGGTTCGAATTGCTCGATCTGACGGCGTCGTAACCTGCGGCGCCACGGCCCCACTCAATCGCATGTCATGAATCCGATCACTTTGTAGTCTACCGCAGAGAGGGCGTAGATGCGTACGTGCCCAAGGTATAAGAAGCCCGGGGCAATACGATCTTCCCACTTCACGACGATGACCCAGACAGGAAGGTCGCCTTGCCGCCCGGCGTAGGCGCCGACAGGCAAGTAGACCTTTCCGTGCGCCTCAACACACACCCGGCTCAGACAGCTATCCAGCGACGCGAAGTCGAGAGACGCCTCGCGCGCCTTGCCGACGAGCGAGCGGCTGAATTGCTGAAAGCGACCCTCTGAGCGCTCCGTAGTGTAATCGGCGAACTGCCTCTCTTCGGGTTTGTTGGCAAGCCTCTGCCAAATGAACTGCTCCAGGACCTTCCTATCGTGCGGCAGTGGCTCTTGGAGTTTCTTCACAATGACAGCGGTGCTGTCGGGAGGCCGCGCCAGGACAATGGTTCCTCGCTGGTCAATGTAGAGATAGCGATGAGTTGGAGTCAGGACCTCCCAATATGGCTCACCATGCCATGACCCGTCGGGGTGTGCGCTGCCATACTTGAAGTACGCCGAGTCGGTCTCGCCGTGTGGGTAGAAGGCAGCCGCGCCATGACCGTGAGCAATATACGACTGAATGACTGCATGGGCGTCGGCCTTGTCACGCGCAGCATGTTGGCTGACGAAGATCGTGTCGGCGCCGGCCCAAAGGAGCTTCGGAATCTCGCCTATGTTCTGATCCGCGCCCTTGTGTCGTTCGCAGCCACAGAATGAGATTGAGAAGAGTGAGAAGTAGATGAGCCAGCGCTTGCTCTTCATGCGCGACGCATTCAACGGTACAGATTCCTCAACGAGCCCCAGGTCACAGCACGGATCGGCGTCAGGCAGCCTGACACAGAGTTGGCCGCCAAACAAGGGTCTCCGGCACACTCGGGAATGGCGGTGCAATCAAAGCGCAGCCGCCCAGTCACGTGAATCGAGTCACCCTGGGCGAAGCCCGTATAGGATGCGAGGGCAACCACGCCGAACCGGGATGAGATAAGGAAGCCGCAGCCGTATTCATCGTCGATTTCGAGCCGGCCGCATCCGAGATCGAAGTCCCTATTCGGTGCGATCGTATTGTTGTGAAGGCAAGGGTATGAATCGTGGTGGTCGCAATCGCACTGTGTCTCGCTATCGGCAGTGACCACAACTGTGTCGCCAAGGCTGAATGGAGCCAAGTTGTCGAGCATATGGATGGAGCCCAATTCAGGGTTGCTCAGAACGGTGCAGTGATCCGCCGGATCGCGAGCCAGGACCCCGGGGTAGACCACCTCCGCGTGGGATGATGCGCTGGCCGCACAGACAACCAGGAGGGCTGCGGAACCAACCCGGGCTTTGGTGATCAACATGTAGCAACCTCCCCGTTTCACTGAGTCTTCCGACGGCGTGTAGCGGGAAGCACGCATTCTCTCAGTCCCCGACCGCTGCAAGACCCGAGAAAGAGCGGCTCACATACCAGAGAACAGAAACGTCTATCACGAGCCCTATGCCGAAGGCGATCAAGACAGGCGCGTCCGGCTGGGGGGTTTGAACCCACTTGATGTCCTTGAGCGGCAGCGAGATCCGTTTCCAGTGGTCTTGCAGCAAGAGCACTGCTGTGGAACAGGGGGCCGTGGCTGAACTCGAGGTGTCGGGCCAGGAAAGGCCGATGAACTGGCCGCTAACCGAAGGATCATGACGCGGTTTCGCGGTGATCATGCTTCCGGGCGCTTCCAGGCACAGGTGATAGGGCAAGCGCCGGGTGGGAAGAGCATTGAGATGCTGTCGCCTGGCCATGATTGAGGCGCCGATGAAGCTGTACCCTGAGAGCTGGCAGAGCATCGCCAGTGCTACCGCCAGAATGAGGGAGGCCCGGAGGGTCGTACGGCCTGTGATGACGCGCGAATCCTCCGGAACTTCATCGTGAAGACAACGGAAGAACGCGCCCTCGGTGCTCGCGTCGATATCGGCCAGCCTCAAGTGTCGGACCCTCCACCGATCACTTGGGACGATACAGGAGGAATTGCCCATCCGGGTCGTCCAGCACGGTCCCATTCAGGTGTGCCGCCAGAAAGTCGATCAGGCCTTGCCGATCGAATGCGAGGGATTTCGGAACGGCCTGATCGCCAACGAAGCGGATCGACAACGCGCCGGTGTCCGAGACGGAGTAGCGAGCGAATGAGAACGAACTCGCCGCATCGTCTTCCCTCAGCGAATTGATGCACATGAACTGCTGGCCGCCGAGGCTGACGATGTACATTCGATTGCGCTCTACCTTCTTCTCGCCTTCTTGAATCTCAACATAGTACTCGGAGTTGTTGAACCGGAAGACGCTGAACCGCGTCACACCGCCATCTTTCGGTTCGGTCCAGGTCCAGTGGCCCAGTAACCGCGCGTCGAACAAGGCGGCCTGCGGGTCCCCGATCGGCATCTTCGATTCGAACGGACAACCCGTCAACAGAAACGACAAGAACAAGGGAACGACGAAAACCCAAGTGCGTTTCATGGATCACCTCCTAGTGTCGCCGAAACTCTAGCGTCGCCGGCGCTCGGCGTCGGCGCTCATCGAGCATCAGGTAGGATGGAAGTCCTGGAGGCCTCACGCAACCTGCGAATGGCGCCGATGAGGCACATGATCCAACCGACCGGGTAGGGCAGAAGGACGAGCGCCCACCAGTTCGAACGCCCGCTGCTGCCCCCGAAGCCTCCGAGCGCGCTTATCCCCCACAACGCGCCGACACCGACTGCGACCAGGGCCACGGACCAGCAGAGGAATCTTCCGTGCCGGCTGTTGCCGAGCAGCGCTCCGAGCGCGACCATGACCGTCCCCGGGAGGATGACGAGCGATCCCTCGAGCGGGTCGATCGCTCCGATCACCATGGCGACGAGTCCGGCAATGACGAGAATGCGCGACCAGCGGCTAGATCCGCTGCGCCTAGAGACCATCTTCAAGTAGTCAGATATCATTCAGGACCCGCTCCGGATTGGAAACTCGATTGCCAGCCCCAACTGTCGATAGAGCCTGTCTCCGTCTGAAAGGCGTAGCCAAGCCACCTCGGGCCGAAGGCGCATAGATCCGTCGGTTGGCCGGATACCGAGCCCCAGGCTGTAGGTATACGCCGACAGCTCGTTTGCCCTCGCGAAAATGTAGACGTTGCCCGAGGCATTCACTTCCAGGCGATCGGAGAGCGGCACGGTCCCGATGAGCCCGGGGTATAGCTGAAGTCCCCGGAACTCGAAGTCCCCTGCCGTTACCTGCAGCGGCAAGGCGACGGCCAGGTGGTCTTTCCAGAGCGCCGCGCGTACATCACCGCCGAGAATGAAGACGACCCCGCCGCTCTCATCCAGGCGGGCGGCGGACACTTTGAACGCAGCGTCGACATTGGAGCCGAGGCCGGCCCTGTTCCGGAATTCCAAGATCGTCCATCCGGGATCATGATCCCCGCTCTCGAGAAAGTTGTTCCGGGCGACCGAGATGGTGGAAGTTGGCTTGCCTGGTTCCACGATCCTGGCCGATTGGAATGAGGAAAACATGAGGCACCCAGGCGTCAGCAGAACCAGAAGTATAAGGCCGGCGATCACTGCCAGGACAAACGCGCTCTTGCATCGCATGAGCCATCTCCATTCGACAGAGTGACCGGTCAGGATGCCTCCGTGGTGAGCCGTGCAGCGATCGCGTCCGCCGTCGTCACGTGGGCAAAACCGAACGCGAGGTTCAGGAGGCTCGCGACGTGCATCTCCTCGCCGACCGAACCTGTCGCATCCGCCGGAAAGAACACCCGGTAGTCCCGGAAGTACGCATCCCGCGCCGTTGACTCGCAGCACAGGTTGGTCAGGACGCCGGAGACGACGACGTCTTGCACTTTCAGACAGCGCAGCACGGTCTCCAAATCCGTGTTGTAGAAGGCTGAATACCGATGCTTGAAGACGACTTTCTCGCCGGGCATCGGAGCCAAGTCCGGATGGACCTCGCTCTCCGGGCTGCCTTCGACGCATTTGGCATCCCACCACCATCCCATGATTCCGTCGTCGAGGCCGCCGGGATGGTGGACGTGCCTGGTGAAGATCACGGGGCGGCCCGCCCGGCGAAAGGAATCGATCAGGTGTTTCACCGTCGGAAGGATCGCCACACCACCACACGTGAACATGGGGGATGCCGCGTCGAGGAAGAACCGCTGCATGTCGACTACGAGCAGAGCGCTCGCCGCCACGCTAAGCCGCATCTCATGCTGGTTGTATGGACGGATCCGCTCCAACCACGCCAGAGCCTTGGATGCGATGTTCTCGGCCGTCGCATATGGTTCCACGACTACTCCCTCCACCGTGCCTCGGTTCGCCGAACGCGATGACACTTCACAGCCCTCAGCGCGTCAGTACTTCGCCGGCACTCTATAGCAGTGCGACCCAGTTCCATCAGGGTTCGACGAACCGCAACTAGGGTATCTCCGTCGTATGAGTGATTCCAGTGGAGAAGGTTGAGAAGATCCCCGATGGACTCCTCTTTCGACTTCTCAAGACCCAGCCTGCGCTTCAAGAAACGAATCAGGATGCGCCAGTCCCGCAACCAGACGGGCGTGCTCATGATGAGGACCACGTCCGCCTCTTCGAAGCAGCCCCGCACCCAGCTGTGGTAGACGCCTTCCGTGATCCAGCTTGGCTGCGCGAGGATCCGCTGCAATGCGGCATCGCGCTCCTCCCGCGGAGCTTTCACGCCGTACCGACCCGACGCCTGATGCCAGAACAGCTGATCGAGATCGACCGCCGGGATGCCGTACGACGCTGCGAGCATCGCGGCCATGACAGACTTTCCGCTGCCCGGTCCACCGACGATATGGATGCGTGGTGGGCTCATCTGTCATCTACCGTGCATCGCCTGATCTCCCGTACATGGTCTTGATCCGACCCCAGGAGACCCGCGTGACAGCGCTCCCGGAATCGCCGCTGGCACTGAAGGCACTTTGGTTGAGGCAGCCGTCACGTGCGGAGCACCCCGCAAAGCCGCATGCGCGATTGACAATGGCCGTGGCATTGACGGTATCACCCGACTGAAAGCCCTGCAGAGAGTAAACGAGGAACTGCTCACCAGAAGTCAGGGACTCCCAGAGAACGCAGAAGTCCGGTTGACCGGACGACGTCAGGACACCGCAGCCCAAGCTCTCCGGAAGACATGGACTGATCTCGTTAGGGACCAGGCACTCGTCATGCGGGATTCCACGGCAGACGAGAGCGCAGGGCACGATCTCCCCTCTGACGTGGTACGCGTTTCCGGCGACGACATGACTTGTGTCGGAGAACACCCACACTTAGCCCTAATCCGGCAATCTTCATGCTGCACGAAGCCACCTTCGATACCGTTGCTCGACCTCGGGACTCCTTGGGAGGCGTAGGGTGAGCCCTTCGGCGAGGTTCAAGAGCCGTCCCGCCACGTTC
>Ga0209777_10000864_pt1 | contig 46854 bp, 41 predicted proteins | sample FrelakmetHBP12HB_FD_187147 | JGI IMG/M metagenome (GOLD analysis project Ga0209777, IMG submission 187147) | Freshwater lake sediment microbial communities from the University of Notre Dame, USA, for methane emissions studies -HBP12 HB (SPAdes)... | ecosystem: Environmental > Aquatic >... | reverse complement strand
TGACGGTCGAAGAAAAACTCGGCCAGCTCAACCAGAAGACGGCGTCGTGGGATGAAAAGAACAATGACCGGGTCCTGACAAAGGAAGAGCATGAGCGCGTCAAACGGGGTGACGTTGGATCGTTCCTGAATGTGACCGGCGCTTCAGCGGTGAGAAAAATTCAAAAGATTGCCGTCGAGGAATCCCGGCTCCACATCCCGCTGATCTTCGGACTGGACGTCATTCATGGTTACCGGACCGTTGTTCCGATACCGCTGGGTGAAGCGTGCACCTGGGATCCGACTGCAGTACAGCAGTCGGCGCGAATCGCCGCGACGGAAGCGTCAGCGTGCGGCATCAACTGGACATTTGCGCCGATGGTCGATATCGCGCGCGATCCGCGGTGGGGGAGGATCGCGGAAGGATCGGGCGAAGATCCCTACCTCGGGTGCATCATGGCCGCGGCGCGGGTAAAAGGATTCCAAACAGACAACATACTTGATTCGACCGCAATCCTTGCCTGTGTAAAACATTTTGCCGCATACGGAGGCGCCGAAGCAGGCAGGGACTACAACACGGTAGACATTTCGGAACGCACCCTGCGCGAAGTGTACCTTCTTCCATATCGGGCAGCCGTGAACGCCGGAGCGGGCTCGCTCATGAGCTCTTTCAACGAGATCGCCGGCGTACCCAGCACGGCGAACCCCTGGCTGCTGACTACAGTTCTCCGGGATGAATGGAAATTCGAAGGGTTTGTCGTCAGCGATTGGACGGCAATCGAAGAGCTTCAAAAGCACGGAATTGCCGGAAACAGCGCCGACGCAGGCCAAAAAGCCCTCACTGCCGGGATCGATATGGATATGATGAGCGGTATATATAGAGAAAATCTCCCGGATTTGGTCCGCACCGGCGTGATTTCAATGGCCGTTCTCGATGAAGCGGTACGCAGGGTCCTCCGCGTCAAGTACTGGCTGGGACTTTTTGATTCCCCGTACAAGAATTGTCAGGAAGACCGGGAGAAGACAACGGTCACCGACCCGGCACATCGTGCGTTTGCACGGAAATATGCGGCCGAGTCAATGGTGCTGCTGAAAAATCAAAATCATCTTCTCCCCCTCAATCACACTTCAGGTACGATCGCTATTGTCGGCTGGCTGGCCCGGAGCCATCGCGATCCGCTGGGACCGTGGCATTGCAAGGGGAGGCCGGAGGATGTCGTCACGGTCTTTGATGGTTTGCATGCGCAGTTTTCTGGAGCGAACTTCCTCTACGCGCAGGCGTACGATAGCACCTTTGTTGATTCAAGCGGCTTTGGTGAAGCGCTGCGCGTCGCGAGGCAGTCCGATGTCGTGGTCGTCGTTGCGGGCGAGCATGAAGAAATGAGCGGCGAAGCCGCCAGCCGTTCCGATATCGGCCTCCCTGCCATACAGCGTGCCCTGCTTGAGCGTCTGTCATCCACACGCAAACCGATTGTGCTGATCCTGATGAACGGACGACCGCTCACGCTTTCATGGGAAGCCGACCATATCCCCGCAATTCTCGAGACATGGTTTGCCGGCGTTGAGGCGGGGAATGCAGTTGCCGATGTGGTGTTTGGCACGGTCAATCCGGGCGGGAAACTTGTGACCACCTTTCCCCGCAGCACCGGGCAGATCCCATTGTATTACAACCATAAAAATACCGGCAGGCCGGTTGGTGACGAGAAGTACACGTCGAAGTATCTTGATGTTCCCAACTCTCCCCTTTTCCCTTTCGGATACGGACTGAGTTATACACGGTTTGAATATGGCCCGCTCAACATGGAAAAGCAATCCATCGGCATGCATGATACGCTGCGGGGCACCGTTACAGTATCCAATGCCGGTGATCGCTCCGGCGATGAGGTCGTTCAAATTTACATTCATGATGAAGTAGCCTCAATTACCCGGCCCGTGAAGGAATTGAAAGGTTTTGTCAGGATCCATCTCGAACCGGGTGAACAAAAACCGGTTGAGTTTGCCCTTACTTCCGATCAGTTATCTTTCTATAACGAAGAAATGCACCCCGTGACCGAGCCGGGTACGTATACGATCATGGTGGGCCCGAATTCCGAAGAAGGACAGAAATTCCAATTTGAACTTCGTGCGAACTAACATCCCGATCCTGGCAGCGCTCTGCTGTACCCTGATGCATTTAGGCTGCAGGCCCGAGGCAGGAGGGAAGAAGGTCGTCGTCTTTTGGGCGATGGGCGCCGAAGGAGAGAACGTGCAAAAACTCATCCCGGAGTTCGAGCGCAGAAATCCGGACATCCATGTCCGGCTGCAGGCGATTCCCTGGACCGCAGCCCATGAGAAATTGCTGACGGCGTACGCGGGCCGCTCCACACCCGATATCGCCCAATTAGGCAATACATGGATACCGGAATTTACCATTCTCGACGCCCTCGTAGACGTCCAGCCATGGATCGACCGGTCTTCCGAAGTGAAAAAAGAAAACTATTTTCCCGGCATCTGGGAAACGAACGTCATCGATGGGACGATCTACGGAATTCCCTGGTATGTCGACACGCGCCTCCTCTTTTACCGTACCGATTTGCTCCGGCAGGCCGGCTACGACCATGCCCCGCGCACCTGGAGCGAATGGTTCGACGCGTCAAAAAAAGTGCGCGCCCGGGCAACCGATACCTCGCATTACGCCATACTCCTTCCGACAAATAACGAGTGGGCCCCCGCGGTAGTTATGGGGCTGGAAAAGAATTCAACCCTGCTCCGCGACGGCGACCGGTATGGCGACTTCAGCGGGCCAACGTTTACCGCTGCATTTACTGATTTTAATAATTTTTTCATCAACGGCTGGGCTCCGCGAAAGACTCAACAGATCATCAATGTCTATGACGCATTTGCAGAGGGAATTTTTGCGATGTATATCACGGGTCCCTGGAATATCGGTGAATTCCTGAAACGCCTTCCCGCGTCCATGCAGGGAAACTGGATGACGGCTCCCATGCCTACGGCGGACAGCGTCTATCCCGGCGTTTCGCTCGCCGGCGGTTCAAGTCTCGTGCTCTTCCGCGCGTCGAAGGTGAAGGATGAATCGTGGAAACTCATCGAGTATCTTTCCGAAGCGGACCGGCAGGCGGAGTTTTATAAGATTACCGGAGACCTGCCGGCGGTGCGCGAATCGTGGCGGGATTCCAGTATCAGCAGCAACAAGTATATCCAGGCATTCTACCGGCAGCTTGAGCGGGTTGCGGCGACTCCGAAAATACCCGAGTGGGAACAAATCGCGCAGAAGGTGAGGGAATACAGTGAGATCGTGGCTCTCGACCGGATGTCGGTTCACGACGCGCTGGCTGCACTCGACCGCGATGTCAATGTCATCCTTGAAAAGCGGCGATGGATGCTCGACCATGAAGGGAAATAAAGAACAAATGGCCAAGGCGCGGTTCAAGATCGTGTCACGCCGGGAAGAAGGGACGGCATCCTCACTGCTCGCCTCCTGGTTTTTCCTCGGTCCGGCGCTTCTGGTCATCGTCGTCTTTTTCTTCCTGCCTGTCCTTGCAGCATTCCTTATGAGCTTCACCGATTTTGATATCTATTCATTGGGAAATTTCCAGTATGCCCGTCTCATCGGGTTGAGAAATTACACGCAGATTTTTCACGATCCGTTGTTCTGGAAGGCGCTCCAGAATACATTCTACTTCGTGGTCGTGGGAGGGCCGCTCTCCATTGCCGTCTCCCTCTGCGCCGCGATGCTGATCCATTCGAAGCTTGTGAAGTACAAAGGCGTTTTCCGGGTTGTCTATTTTGCTCCGGTGGTAACAACCCTCGTCGCGGTGGCCGTGGTCTGGCGCTTTGTCTATCATCCGCGGTTCGGATTGCTGAATTATGCTTTCGGCTTGCTGGGTATTTCGCCGGTCGACTGGCTCGGCGATCCATTCTGGGCGATGCCGGCGATCATTGTGCTGGCAGTCTGGAAGAATTTCGGATACACGATGATTATCTTCCTTGCGGGCCTGCAGAATATTTCCGAATCGCTCTACGAGGCTGCGCGGATTGATGGCGCAAGCGCGTGGCAGCAGTTCAAGCATGTGACGCTGCCGATGCTGGCACCGACCACCCTCTTCATCAGCGTAATCACCATGATCGGCTATTTCCAGCTATTCGCCGAGCCGTACGTCATGACGCAGGGCGGGCCGTTAAACCGCACGCTGAGCATCGTCCTGCTGATGTATCAGCAGGGATTCCGCTGGTGGAACATGGGATACTCGGCAGCGCTGGCGTTCGTTCTGTTTCTGGTCATCCTGGCTGCGTCGCTTGTTCAGTTCCGGATCCAGAAAGGGGAAGCGGCATGAGGAAGATATTGCTGAAATCGGCGCTCTACGCAATCCTTGTTATCGGCGCCGGTATTACGCTCACGCCCATTCTTTGGATGCTCTCCGCGTCGTTCATGAAAATGGGAGAGGCGAATACGTTTCCGCCGCATTTCCTCCCTCATCATTTGACGCTGGAGCATTATATCGCGCTGTTCACCCGCCTTTCGCTTGCACGGTACGTGTTCAATAGCTTGCTGCTGGCAGCAATTGTGACGCTCGTTTCGCTCCTGTTGAATTCAATGGCGGGATATGCATTCGCCAAGCTCCGCTTCCCGGGGCGGAATAGAATATTCAAAACACTTCTCGCCGCAATGGTCATCCCGGCGCAGGTAACGATGCTGCCGTTATTCCTGATGCTGAACAAGATGGGCCTGATCAATACATACATGGGCGTGATCATTCCCGGCATGGCGAGCATCTTCGGCATATTTTTGATTCGGCAGTACGCGCTTTCGATTCCTGATTCCCTTCTCGATGCCGCACGGATCGATGGAGCGAGCGACCTCAGGGTATATGTTTCGGTCATTCTTCCCCTGTGTAAACCGATCCTCATCACGCTGGCGATCTTTACGTTCATGGGTACGTGGAACGATTTCCTCTGGCCTCTCATCGTCATGACTGACGATTCGATGTACACGCTCCCTGTCGCCCTCGCCAACCTCTCCGGCGAGCACGTGCAGGATACCGAGCTCATGATGGCCGGCTCGGTCGTGACCATCCTCCCGGTGATGCTTCTCTTCCTCTCACTTCAGAAATATTACATCAGCGGAATTTTGGCTGGCGGTGTAAAAGAATAATCCTTTCATCGACCGATTTCATTTCGAAACTGTTCGCATGATTCCGGCAAAAGCATTTCTTTTACCTGAAGATTAAGTTCACTAACCGCTGGTAGCACTACGTTGATGCCGGACGTTTATTTTCCGTATCGTTCGTCGTAGAATTTCCTGATCTTCTCAAGCTGTTCCTTGCTCATGCCCTTCAAATACCACTCGTGTCTGACATCGGGTTCGATATTTTTTTTCATTAACCTAGCATACAACTCGGGGCCGGCAACATTTTTCACCTCGGGGAGGAATTCACTATAGAATTTCTTGGATACTTCATACATGCCATGCCACCAGGCATAGTCGGGGCCGGACATCGCTGCGCCGTGCCGCGCCCGCCGGCCTTCATGATGCCAGAGCTCATAATAAATCCAGTCGAGTTTGTCGTCGAAATCCGCCTTCGTCAGTTTCGATGAATCCATCAACTCCTGCCGGATCGCTGTTGCCGGTTTTGCAAACTTGTCGTTATACAATTCCACCAGGTTGTCAAATTGCTGGTAGAAACCGTCGACAAAGGGGGCGGAGTGGCAGCTGCTGCAAACATCTTTCATATCGTCCCGTCTCTTGTCGGCGTTCTCGAGCTTCTTCGAAACCGGCGGGCGCAGCGTCCAGCTGATTCTTGTTCCGACATCATGGGTCACGGGCTGATTCGGCGTGGCGCTCATGTGACACGTGGCGCATGTCGGAGCAGCAGTGTAATCCTTCCCCACTACCCATGCATCACTATCCATGTTCAGCTTCGACTTGTTCGCCTCATACAAGATCCCATGCTTTGACTCCTGGTAAACTTCTATTTGAGGATGATCCGGACCGAGATGGCATTTCCCGCACGTTTGTGGCTCGCGGGCCTGTGCCCTTGAGAATCGATGTCGCGTATGACATGCCGAACAAGACCCTTTTGATCCGTCGGGATTGATTCTTCCGATTCCCGTATTCGGCCACGTCGTAATATCCAGTGTGCCGTCGGTGAGAACTTTCACCTTCGAGCCGTGGCACTGCAGGCACCCAACTGCCACCGCTTCCGGGCCACCGACGACCTCGCCAAGATAGTTGTCGAGCGAGTTCAGAATATCCCCCGCTTTCGCATGGTGGCTGTTTGTCATTTCCGCAACTTCCTTCGCATGACAGCGTCCGCAATCCTTCGGTGTCACAAGAATCGCGATCGTGTAGCCGTTGTGCTCCATCGCGTCGGGATCCGATTTCTCTGCCCTATGACAGGAGTAGCAATCCACTCCTTGTTTGGCATGACTACTGAGTTCCCATTCTTTGACGAACGAAGGCGAGAGTTCTTTGTGGCATTCGATGCATGCCTTACCTTCTTCTGAAATAGCTTTCTTCTGCGCATCGGTAGGAGTGATAAAGAAAAGTAAACCGGCAAGCGTAATAAGGACATACGATAACTTCCTAAGCATGACTGTCTCCTGATTTGTTGTCATCTCAGTTCTCGTGAACCCCGCGCTTGTCGAGATTACTGCCACGATCTCATTGTCATCTGAGATGGCATCAAACTTGAATTGGCCCTTGCTGCGAAGGTCAAGATCCTTCTGCCGAAAGGTCCGCCCATACCTCTTTGGCAGATATGATTCCTGTATCCATTTTTCGGCTTCGATTTGAGCTTTGGTGTCAGCCATAAATCATTACATCAAAATAATGTCGAACGTGCGCTCATCGCCTTCTCACTCTTCCTCTCGATTGACCCGGGGATCTCAGAACACTTCTTCAAGATTTTTCGCAGACATTAGTTTCTTGAAAGTGGTATACCTGGGTGCCTGTGGCGCGGCCCCTTTTTTCTTTGCGGTCAGGTGGATGGGACCGATCCTTTTCGCTTTGTCTTTGAAATATACAATGTATTTCGTCGTGTCTTTGTACTTTTGTATTTTTGAAACCTCAGCAAAGTACGTGATTGCCGAAATGGGGGCCGTTTGATATACGGCAATGTATCTGATCCGGTCTATCATCGAGCTGGAGATTCTAATCTGCCACCAACAGTTGTCCCCCAAGAACACTCGGTTAAAGCCATCCTCGTTGGCCGGGACGACGATGGTGTCCCATTCAGACGGATCAATTGTCTCTGATTGACTTGCGGTATCACGTAACTCAGACTGAAAAGGCGTGAATTTATGAAGCAATTCACCCTGGCATTCGAAGGTCTGAAACTCGACGATATCCGTCTTCATGGTCAATTGACTCAAGACATTCTCAAGGTCATCCGTCACTTCGTCGATGATAACGATTGCTCCGATGGGCTTTTCGAATATGATGTCTTCGAAGAAGGCGTCGATATTCCTGTATTCCGCTTTTGCGGAAACATTGTCCACAAAACTCTTCTTGGCGGGATCGGCTAATACATTTTCCAACAAGAATGCCTTTATTGCTCTCCCACTTGCCTTGTAGGAAATGGCAAACTTCAGCAGTTGTTGGCCGATGTGCTTGTAGGGATCGTGGGTGACGAGCTCATTCTCAATAATATAGAGTTTCGGCTGACCAGGAAATGAAGCGTCCATCAAATAGCCATCCGGGATGGAAAGGATATTATCCTCCCCAATTCTTTTCTTTATGTCGATATAGAGTGAGCTAGGACCGAATATGTCCCGGGCCTGCCTGACGACATCTTCTTCAAATTCCTTCTCTTCCGCATATTCGTGCAGGGTAAACGTCTTGCCGTTAAATGTTATTTGTTCCATTTTATCCTCGTGGTGAGCTTTTTAGAAAGTCACAATTCGCGGTTTGAGTTAGCTTCCTGAACGAATTTGAACAAGCGGACGCTCCTGATCTTAACATTTGGAACGATGAATTGTCAGTGACTAATGAAAACCTTCATCATAAATCTCCTCTCTATAAATGAACACTTTTGTCACAGTTAAAATTGAAATGTTAATAATATTTCTCCAGGGACAAGATCATTTCAGCAATTCCCTTCTAAATTTTCGTTGCATCAGGCTTTGAAACAAATTGTCCAGATGCTTTTCGCTCTTCTCCTGTTTGGCGCGATCTCACTTCTTCCCACTAATTGTAGCCATGATTGCTCGAAAGCTCTCCAGGCCAGCTTCAAGATTCTCAATGATGTCTCCCGCGAGGACATCGGGGTCGGGGAGGGAATCCAGGTCGGTGAGGCTCTTATCCTTCAGCCAGATAATATCAAGGCTGGTTTTGTCACGGCTGATGATTTCATCATATGTGAATTTTCTCCAACGACCTTCAGGGGTCTTGTCGACGTTGTATGTTTCCTTTCGTTTGTGTCTGTTAGCAGGATGGTAGCAGTCGATGAAATCTCGGAGATCCTCCAGTCGCATCGGGTTCTTTTTCTGCGTGTGGTGGACGTTAGTACGATAGTCGTAGTACCAAATCTCTTTCGTCCAGGGTTCTTTCGAAGCCGGTTTCGCGTCAAAGAATATCACGTTTGCTTTTACGCCGTTTGCGTAAAAGATCCCAGTTGGCAAGCGTAGAATGGTATGAAGGTCTGTGGTTTCGAGCAGTTTCTTGCGGACGGTTTCCCCAGCACCACCTTCGAACAAAACATTGTCCGGAACAACAACAGCCGCCTGCCCGGTTGTTTTGAGCATTGTACGGATGTGTTGAACAAAGTTCAGCTGCTTATTGCCCGTTGTGGCCCAGAAATCCTGACGGTTGTATGTCAGGTCTTCCTTTTCCTGTTCCCCTTCCTCGTTTGTGAATGTCATGCTGCTCTTCTTGCCAAACGGCGGATTGGCCAACACATAATCTGCACGCACGCCGGAATCTGCTACGAGTGCATCGGCCGGAGAAATGAAATTGTCACTATCGATATCGCCGATGTTGTGGAGAAATAGATTCATCAATGCAAGCCGTCGGGTTCCCGCAACAATCTCGTTTCCATAGAACGTTTTGAATTTCAGAAATTGGTTTTGCGCTTTATCCAGTTGATTGTTTTTCACAATGTGGTCGTATGCAGCAAGGAAGAACCCGCCCGTACCGCACGCCGGATCAGCGATGGTTCTCATCGGCTCTGGCCGAATACATTCCACCATTGCCTTGATGAGAGCTCGTGGCGTGAAGTATTGTCCTGCTCCGCTCTTTGTATCTTCGGCGTTTTTCTCCAGCAGACCTTCATAGATGTCCCCTTTTATATCGGCACCCATCACAACCCAGCTTTCTAAATTGATCATATCGATCAGCTTATAGAGCTTTGCCGGATCTTGTATCTTGTTCTGACTTTTTGTGAAGATCTGTCCGAGGATTCCTTTCTGCTGCCCTAACTCTCTGAGTAAAATGCTATAATGCAATTCGAGGTCAGCGCCACGTTTCGAGACAAGACTTTCCCAATTGTATTCTTTGGGAACAGGCAGACGCCTGTTGTACGGCGGCTTGGAGTACTCATCTGCCATTTTCAGGAAGAGCAGATATGTGAGCTGCTCTAAATAATCGCCGTATCCCACGCCATCATCGCGAAGGGTGTTGCAGAAGCTCCAGACTTTAGAAATAATACTTGCGCTGCTATTATCCATTTTGCATTCCTTTGTTTATGAACACGGCCATTCCGCCGTCGGTGCTGCCGCTGTTGCTGCTGCTGCCGCCGATGATGATGGTAACGATGATACTGATTTCGATGACGACATCATGTCCCCTTTGTCCCCTTTTTGTCCACTTTCATCCTCTTGTTTCTTGAAGAGCCCCTCTTCGCATTAGCGTTTTGTGATCTCTTTTTCTTTGTGTCCGGTTTGTCGGTTTTATGTCGGGTTTGATGTCTCATTTGTCCCATTAATGTCTCATTTTCAACTTCGGCTGAAAATGTCCCAATTGTCTCATTAAAGTCTCGTTTCCTCGATTTTGTTCGAATGTAGTAGGCTCCACGGCCGCTCCCCTCAGGCTTGAGGAGTCCGCACATAACCAAGTACTCAAGATCACGTGCAGCAGTTTTCCGTGTCGCGGCAGTGAGCTGTTGATATTCTGCATTCGTTATTCGGTGGTGCGCTTTGATAAACACGACTGCCTTGTGATGACGTTCGTTGAATTTGAATTGTGAGAGGAATGAGTTTGTCCACCAATCTCGCCACACGGTGAGAACAAATTGATTTCCGCGTTCCTCAAAATCGGGCTCCGGCAACCTAGCCTGCTTACACAAGTCAATCATGCCAACTGTACCGGTTCCGGCCTTTTCAATGTAGTGCGTGAGATATAACGGGTCGGCGATGAGAGGGTTATGGGGAACGGACGGATGCGGTCGCCGCAACTGATCAAGTGTCATCCCCGGCGGCAACGCTCCCGGATTCCAGACTTCAAACCGGTCGGCAAAGACCATCACCTGAACGGCGGCATTCGATGTGTAATCACGATGAGCGACTGCATTCACGATCGCTTCGCGGACTACCTCGTACGGAATCTCGTATTCAATCTGGCTCGCAGGGGTATTCTTTCGCGGTATTACCTTCCGGTTGAGTTTTGAGAGAACAAAATCGACTGCCTGGTCAACTTGATCGAAGGCCGTGCCTTTGAACAATTGGTAAGAAGGTATCGGCTTTTGCACCTCAGTGCCGTGAAAATGAAGACATTTGATTTCTGCGACCGGCACAAACTTTTGCGGCTTCTCTCCGAAGAGAACAAGAGCCGCATATTTCGGCTTGCCACCGTCCAAAAGGTTCAGATGTTCGAACGTCTGTGTTACTGTTGAACTTTCCGCAAGTGGAAAGTTCCTCTCCTGACGCGCCTGACGCAAGAACCATTTCAGTTTCTCATCCGAGATGTCGTTCAGTGTCGCACCGGGACATGGCGTTGCATCGAACGGTAACGTTTGCAGCGCACCCGAAGTTGTTAGGAACTCCACAAGACTCGCATATAGTTCTGAGATGAGATCGTGCGCGTCATTGAAACGGCGACGGACAAGTTGAGATTCTGCCTTCCGAATCAGCAAGCGCATTTTTGGGTGACGCTTCCCATCCTCTGACCCTTTCACAAGAACGATGCGATACACGCTTTTCTCCGTTGCACGATCAAATTCCAGCTCGGTTGGGGAAAATCCTGCTGCATTTTCTCTCCCGTACTCGTCGCCGAAGATACCAACGTAGACTTTGCAGCTATCTACTGCGTCAAGATACACGTTACCAGGAGTCCGATCTCCCGCGGGCAAATCCTCGAAGAGGAATGCTGTGAAGAACTTCCGCAGGAGAGGGTCCCCGGAGATGTAATCCCTTATGGCGTACCGCTCTTGTTGCAGTTCTTTCTGGACACTGGAGACAAATAGATCGCCGACACTCATGCCACTCTCTTTATGTTTGCCGATTTCTTCTGCGCTCCGGTTGCAGACCAATCCGAGATCAGGCTTTCCCAGCTGTATTCCCTTGGAACGGGCAGATGTCTGCTGTACGGGGGCTTGGAGTACTCAGCCGTCATCTTGAGGAAGAGGAGACATGCAAGCTGCTCCGGGTAATCGCCGTATCCAACCCCGTCATCTCGAAGAGTGTTGCAGAAGCTCGAGACTCTGCTTACTATTTTCGATGTATTACTGATCACTCTTTGCTCTTTTTGTATGCTTTGAACTGAACCCCCTCCAGCAGAAAATGTTCTCTTATGTCTCCATGAAATGCATAAAACTCAGCAACTTTCGGTTTCTTCCTAACCTTAAAAAGGCGATAAAGATAATATTTCTTTGCATTCAACTCGGAAAACTTCACTTCAGTTGGTGAAATTGGAAATGCAACGTTTGCATCTCCTTCCGTGCTTTTCACTTCGATGTACTTTGGGCTTCCATCTTCGTGTCTCGAAAAAATATCGTATCCCTCACCATCTTTGACCTTTCTGACGTCCCGAGACAATTTTAGCAATCCCTTCTGCTCCAGGAAATCCTGTTCATACTTTTTCACAAGGTCTTCACCGATGATCCCTAAATCGGTGTTGCTTTGAAGTTGTTTTGTCCAGTCAGTGTCATGTCCCTTGAAACTGAATTTTCCCTCTGGTATAACTTTCAACCCTTCTTTCGGAATATCTCTTTTCACCAAGCGATTTGTGAGCGTCGATACGTTAACGTTTTCATTCCAGACTGACCGAATGATTTCATCATACACAGTCTCATTGTGACGGATAAACGCTTCCGTTTCATCCAAGAGCATTCTCCAGTCGTACCTTGGAATCTTGCTATAAGGTATTTCAATTCGCCTCACGTTGTCAGGGATAAGCTGGTCACATAATTCCTTCTGTGAAGAATTGAGTTTTGACTCCCGCGTGGCATAGTAGTCTATCTTATAAAGAAGTGATTTAGAATCCGGCTCAACTCCGACGGTAAAGAAAATGTCTTTGCCGCGATCTGCCGATTTGAATATCCTTGCCCATGTATAGTTCTTGAACCTAGACACGCGTTTGTTTACTCCACTCGAGTCATCCCAACCCCTTTCGCTCCACATTCGCGGATTAAGAGTTTCATAGCCTCTCAATCTTCTTACTAATTCGTCTGACCAATAAGCAGTTCTCGCCCAAACACTCTTCATCAATATGTTCTTTGCCTCAATGTGTTTAGGGTTGCCTTTTTGATATACTTGATAAGCCCATTTTGCAAAAAAATCCAATTCCTCTTTTGTAAAGAAATTAGGTTCTATTCCTTTCGTTTCTGTCATAATCTCCTCAACTGTATCGTTTGAGATCGTGTGTGTTCAAACCAAATCTTATCCACTCGAACAAAACTCCTTGTTTAAAACTCCTCTGATAGTATGTCATGTTCAAAATCGTACGTTTGAAAATAGATTGGGAGGTTATATGTGTCTCGTAAATGTCTGAAGTATGTTTTAGCTTTATCGATATCGTTATGTGGTTGTGTGACTACCACCAGTCGCTTTGCCCGACTGTGATTTGTCCATAACGAATACTCGAGAACCTGTCCGATTGCTTCTCGTATAGAAGTTCTCAAAGAGTTGTACGTTTTTATCTCGTAGAAAGTCAATTCCGTTCCTTGCCTAACAACGATGTCAACTCTACTTGATCCTTGCCCGGCTGGATGTTCAGGAGTAACATTCTCCCTGCCATATACTTGTCGCAAATGTTTGGTCAATTCCTTCGCAATTGCTGCGTGCAAATAGTTAATCTCAATTTCCTTTGCTTCTCTCAAATGCTTTCGTTTGTTCCAACCAGCGACCATCCCAATCCCAGTACCAACTGGTTCGACGAATTGGAATTCAACTTCGTTGACTTTAGCCTCGAATTTATCTCCATAATAGGCAAAAACATATCGGGATTGCTTGTAAATAGGGTTATCCGCTGAAAGCTCGGCGTATTGTTCGTTGACCTTCAAGTTAGTCGGCAAAAACCTGACATTAAAAGTCTCGATGCCGTTTCCAGATATCAGGTTACCAAGTTTGGCGCCAGCAGTCACCAATTGTTGCTTCATCTCTTCGAGCCAGCCGTTCCTTATATATATCTTCTTGACCTCTACGGCTTTCTTCGCGTCTATCACTTCAATACTTTTAATGTCCCCAACCCAATATCGCTTCTTTGTTTCACCATCGATGGTGTAAAACCAAACATTGTAAGTCCCATTCTCAAAGGCGCTCTGTTGTTTACGAATAGGTTCCAAATGTCCGTAATGATAACCATCGATTACCTTACCGATATCGAATAACCACTCCTCGTGGCCGTAGCCAAACTGATATTCATAGGAATTCTTGTCCTTACTTTTACCCTGAGTGCCAGAGGGCATAACCCATCCGTTGAGATTCCAGCAGAGTCTTGCGATTCGGGTTTCCAATTCAACCTTCTTCATAACAACTTCTCTCATGTGTGTTCGGTTCTTATCCTCTCCAACAACACACTCGCTGGCTCGTCCATCGGGTCTTGCGGGACAAGTTTGCCTTCAAACGCTTTCTTCAAAATGCTCCTTCGCAGGGCTTCTGCCTGGTGCAGGCTTTGGGTAACGCTCTCTTCTAACTTGTCCGACACGCTGAGGCGATCCTCGATGGCCTGTACGACAGCATATTGTTGTTCAATGGAGCAAAATGGAATTCCAATATTTTTTATGTCCCGCAAGTAAATAGCCTGTTGAGCCGTTGCACCCGAAATGGCAATCATTTTTTGATATGCAATTGGAGATTTCAAAACGTAGTTAATGAACCTACTGTTTACTGACTTATTGACTTTGATGAGAATTACGCTACCAAGCAAAGAGAATCCTACATCAGTATTTACAATACACATCCTACCAACAGTGGCTCCGCGACTAACGATTACAATGTCTCCTCTTTCAGGATTACATCTTTGCATTGCCTTTGTTGCTGTTTCCTCTGCAATAAATAGAGGTTCATCAAATGAAACACCTTCATCTCTGACATCTTTAGCTGATAGAAATGGGATTCCATTTTCTTGTGTGTTAGGTCTGAAATGTTCACCATCTGTGATCTTATCCGCAACATCTTTCAACTTCACCCATCTCCAGCCCTCTGGCAATTCTCCTTCTTTAATCTCCTCATTGGTCAGCTTCCCCTCAAACGCCCACTTGAGCACGGCCTGGCGATAGACCTTTAGTTGTTGTTTGGCTGTTGTGAGTTGCTCGATGCCATTCTCCAACTCGCTGAAGAGGGCTTCGATTTTCTCTACGATGCGGTGTTGCTCGGGGAGAGGCGGAAGTGGAAAATCCAGTTCCCGAAGTACGTCGCCAGATATTGCTCGAAAAGTTGTGCCAGTTCCCTTTTCATCGAGTTTTCTCTCGACCAATCTGAGATAGTAAAACAAGAATCTATGCTGAGGGCGATACCGAATTGCTGCAAGCCCTCTACCGATGCAGCATTTCTGATTGGCGATATTTGTAGCTCCAACTGGCGCGCGTACAGATACGAGAATATCGTTGGCTTCGGCTATTCTGTTTGGTTCACTGCACCACTTTCTGACAACAGGATGCAGTTCCGTGAACTCCGCCTTACCTTGAAAAAAGGGTAACCCATTGCCCTTATCATTGTAAGTACTAGACGGGGGTGATTGTCCCATCGCGATCTCGGCAACTTCCTCCAATTTTGTTCTCAACCACCTGCTAGGCGTTGAATTATGGAAATCGCTGTTCATCTCACGCAGCCAATCAAGTCAACAGCAATCTCGCCCAGCGTTGTCCACCTCCAACTTGTGAGCAAACTCACGGCAATTTGCTCCTCAGATCATCACACAACGTCGCTATCTCTCTCTTCAGCACTTTGACATCCTTCTTGTCGATACAAGGGTGCATGTGAGAGAATAGGTTTCTCACCCTCTTGATAACTTCCATGTGACCAGTGAAGAAATCGAGCTTGGGGAAAATGGCGGGAATGCAGTCGGCTTTGTAGTGAACGAGCAATTCCTCTAGTTGCCCAAGAGTGATTGCGTGCAATGGAATTGTGGTAACGCGCTCCGAATCACCAATCCAAGGCATCTTAAGATTTTTCTGCTTTACAGTTTCCGCGTAGTTGTAGGTATTCGGCAGATCGTGTTGCACTTTCAAGTCCCACCAATTCGGACCATAACAGGTCTGCATATGTCTATCAAATACTAGGCGCAGAGCATTCTCAAACTGGAACAGGGGACTAAACGCTGGAGTTCCAGCCTCTATCGCTTCGATGTAAGGTTTCGGAATAGGCAGAATACGGGGAAATCGCTTTTTCTTTTTTCCTCTCGCGGGCATACTATTTTCGTCTTTTATTTTTCTTTGCTTTCACACGAGCGTCTCTAACAGATTGAGTGTTGCATCCACAGATTTTGCCAATTAAAGTATCCTCCAAGTCGAACCGGTCCAGTATCTCAACCTTTCTGACTAGGCTCGCTTCTTTCTCCGAAGCAATACATAAGTATCCGAGCATCAATGTTTGCGCCAGCTCTCGGCTTTTGCTTTGGTCCGACATGTTATTTGCCTCGCTTTCTGTTTTTTTTGAGTTGAGATTTGAGGACCTTCACAACGTCTGGGGTCTTTCCCGTTATGATTGCTATTTCTTGATTCCCATACCCAAGTCGGCCTAGTATTTCAACTCGGTCCGTTGCACTTTGAAGTTCTTTGACCGCGATGTAACCAAAGACCAACGAGAGGTTGGGTAGTGCGGATTCAACTTCTTTGATTCTTGCCATATGATTGCTCCGTTTTAGTGTTTTAGGTTTGCTCTCAAAGCCGGTAATTGTGTTAGCCAGTCCGTGACGATGACTTCGACCCTCTTTATATCTTGCTTTCCTAATGGATTGCAGTGTGCAATCACATTCCTTGACTGATAGGCTTCTTTTATCTTGAGCTTTATCCAATCCAGTGACTTAGGCATGTCTTTGAAAAATGGAGTGAACTCATTCGTCCTTTTGTTCAGAATGCTCTCCAACTCATCCAGATCCACATAGTCTAGCATGGATGCAGAAGTCGTACGTTTTCCATGCCACAGGTTCTTGCCCTCATCGAGTTTTCTTTGTTCCGCTCTCTTGTGAACCTCGCTAGGCATTTGAGATTGGTTCCACCATCCGTTTGGAAAAGCTACGTCTAACACCTCCTTCATGAACAGCCTCAAGGAGTTCTCGAAGACAAAGATAAGAGGGTAAACATTGGACATCTGAAACGCGTTTTGGAGAACCTCTGGCGGCACAACACCAGACCTGATTTGCGTTGAACCCACCTTAAGTACCCTAACAATTTCCGTCTTACTTAGGCGTGTTTTCCTGGCCACGGGACTTGGGCTGGTCTTGCGTCTGGTGATGAGACCTTTGACGGATTCTTGAATAGACTGACCTTCGCTTTTCAGGTATCGATGGATGTCAATGCCTAAGCCAGCAGCGTATATGTACGCAGCTTCTTCGCGGGAGATCGCTTTCCCGTGGTCGCTCCGAATTCTATCTATTGCCGCATAATGAGCTTGCAAGGTTGCTTCTTTTGCTGTTTGGATTTTCTTGAACAAGTCACGGTTTACCATGTGAACTCTCAGGATTCTGAATCTGCTTGTGTGGGAGCACCGACTTGTTTCTTCTTGCCCCTGCCGGATCTTTTCTTGTCATAAAGATAAGCTGAGACTTCGGTTGCTTTTTGCTTTCCAAGCAGGTTAGCAACCTGGGTTGGGGTACAGCCAAGCGAGTTTAGAAAGCGCGCTGCCTCAGCAATTTTGAGAGAGCCGTCCTTCTTGGCAAACATCTTTCGGATTTCAATCTGAAGAAGGATTCTCAGGTACTTTTCGCTATTGCTCAAGTCAGCATCTTCAGTTTCTCTCTTTTTGCTCATTTTTGCCCTCCTTCGTTCCACTTCTGAATTGATTTCTTTATTTGCTTCTTTGGGAACAAGCCCCTGATATTTGCGGGCCCCATACCAACTGCTTTGTCAATCAACTCTTCTGATAACCCTTGAGATAAAAGCAAGAGGATCATCATCTTCCGTATTTCAATAAGCTCGTTGAGTACATCGCTCAGTTTTATCTCGGGTTGTTTTGCCATGTGTCTCTCCTTTTTGAAGTGAGTGAGTTCAGTCCCTTTGACCATCACGTAACATCTTACGCCGCCAACGCCTCGTTCAATTCTTGAATGATGCTGGCTGTCTGAATCAGAATTAACAGGATTTCAGAATTCCCAGAATTTGTTTTACTCAACAATTCCACGTGCGAGTTTCTCCTATCATTCTGATAATTTTCTCATTCTGAAAATTCTGATTCTGACACTACGCCGCCAGCGCTTCGTTCAGTTCCTGAATGATCCTATCGGTCTGATCGCCAAACAGTTGCCAGAGCTTTCCAAGTCCGCCTTCAGCATTAAAGGGGCTGAGGTCAAAGTCATCCTGCTCAATATGGAACGACATCGCAAGATGATCTTTTATCATCCGCAGCCATTGCATTTGCTCTTCGGTAAACTTTAGCGGTCCTGCCTGTTTCTTAAATACCCACTCCTGGAAATTCCTGTCCACAGTCTTATCATACGAGGTGAGCGCGCTATCAATGCCGCATACACGCCGGACCAACGAAACCAGAGCTATCAGCTCATTTTTGGGTGAGCCGGTTACCGGTGAGCGTGCCGAACCATCCAATTGCTCATACGCCTGCCAAACACGCAACGGAGCGAGGGCGGGTTTGTCGGCTCGCAAGAGCTCGGCCAACTGCTTCACCATGGCGTAGGTAAGTTCACGTCTGCGGTACGGCTGGCCGTAGAATATTTGCAATGCGGTGATCTCGTTCTTATGCCCCTCAATCCATGCCGTGAAATCCCTCACAAGTCGGGCTGCGTTTTCCTTGGAGTGTTCCTGCCAACCGGCAAACTCCACCGTGTCCGGGTTGATGGCATCAATAATCTGCTCGTGCGCCTTACGCACATTCTCGATAAAGGTGTTCAGCTCACCGGTGAACGTGGTGGCAGCTTGTTCTATGATTTGTGAATGCGCATTATCGATTCCGGATTGAATCTCAATTGGGGGAGCGCCCTGTTTCTCCTTCTCCACCCTTTCCCTGATTTCTTCAAGCGTATCGGCGTTGTAGGCATTCAGCAATTCCTTCACAATCTGTGTGATGGTTTTGCCTTGAGCCTTTTCCGTGAAGACCGCCTGTTCCTTTTCGGTGATTTGCTTCCCCAATCGCACCAGCCTGTTTGCCAGAGCTGTAAACAGGTCTTCATCCCTGGCGCCCACAGCCACCGCCGCCAGCAAGTCCTTGAGCGGTACGCCGGGTTTGCGTTCCAGCGGACGGCTATCGGTTTTGAGCGACTTGCTTACGCCAACGGCATCGACAATCACGAAATGGTCTTTTGTGTATTGTGCAGATGGCGTCACCTTCTTCAGGTCGTCCAATGAAATGATGCGGGTGCCACGCCCTTTCATTTGCTCAAAGTAATTGCGGCTCTTCACGTCACGCATAAAAATAAGACACTCCAGAGGCCGCACGTCCGTTCCGGTGGCAATCATATCCACGGTAACGGCGATGCGCGGATAATAGGCATTGCGGAATTGTGCGAGCGTGGATTTGGGGTCATCGGCGTTGTACGTGATCTTCTTGCAGAACTCATTACCCTCCGCAAATTCCTCACGCGCAATTTGAATGATATCATCCGCATGGCTATCTGTTTTGGCAAAGATGAGCGTCTTGGGAACCTCACTTCTGTGCGGGAACATCTCCGGAAGACGCTCTTTGTACGTTCGGATGATCGCCCTGATCTGGTTTGGGTTTACGACTTCATCGTCCAGGTTCTTGGCGGAATATACAAGGTCCTCATCAACCTGCTCCCAGCGTTTCTTGCGGGTGAGTTTCTCACGGTAGTCTACGTACTCGCCTTTCCAGACGACCGCACCTTTTTTCGTGATGCTTGTTTCAATCAAGTAGGTGTTAAACCCGACATTCACCCCGTCGGCAACTGCTTCCTCATGCGTGTACTCGCTAACGATATTTTGATTGAAGTATCCGAATGTGCGTGTGTCGGGTGTCGCGGTCAGGCCAATGAGAAAAGCATCAAAGTAGTCCAGCACCTGCTTCCACAAATTGTAGATACTGCGATGGCACTCATCGATCACGACAAAGTCGAAGAACTCGATGGGAAGTTTTGCATTATAGACCACAGGCATCGGGGCTGCGGGCTGCCATTTCTTTTCTGCCGGATTTTCCTCCTCCGCTGATTCTTCAAGCTCTTTGCCCTGCAGAATGGAATACAGCCTCTGAATCGTGCTGATGCAGACCTGTGAATCGGTTGCAACGTAATTCGATCTCAAGCGCTGCACATTGTAGAGTTCGGTGAACTTCCGATTATCATCGCTCGGGACATACGCCATGAATTCTTGCTCAGCCTGCTCGCCCAGGTTTTTTGTGTCGACAAGAAATAAAACACGCTTCGCCCCGGCGAACTTCAGCAGCCGGTAGATAAAGGTAATTGCTGTGTAGGTCTTCCCCGAGCCCGTAGCCATTTGAAGCAACGCTCTCGGGCGATTCTCCTTTAACGAAACGTCAAGTTTGTTGATTGCCCTGACTTGGCAGTCTCGCAGACCTCGTGTCTGTAATGCAGGAACTTCATGCAATCTCCCACGGAGAGACTTTGGGTGCTTCAACCATTCGCGGAACGTCTCTGCCTTTGGGAAAGTGAAAACCTCTCTTGAGCGGGGCTTCGGGTCTCGATAGTCAGTGAAGCGAGTTACTTCGCCGGTACTTTCATACACAAAAGGAAGTGGTTCGTTCTTGAGGTACTTGAGTTTACTCCTTGCATACTCAGAAGACTGCTCTTCGTGCGTTGTCAGCTTGACTCCCTCGTCTTCACGTTTCGCTTCAATTACCCCAACCGGCTTCTTATCAACGAAGAGGATGTAGTCAGCCGGGCCGACATCGGTTGTGTATTCCCGAACCGCAACGCCAATCTTTGCGGCAAGATTAATGTGATCCTTGCTTTGAACATCCCAGCCGCACGCTACTAACTGCTTGTCGATATTATCGCGGGCTATTTGCTCAGGAGTTTGGTTCATGTCGGTCGTTGCAAACCGTTGTAGGGAGAGACAGTGATTTTGCATGCTGCTTGCGTGCAGTCAGAGAGATTCCACGCGGCTTTCTTGAGCGGGGGATCGACGAGGGAGTCGCGCATTTTTGCTTCGCTATTGCCTATGAAGTTACAGGGGGTGCCGGACAATATAGTGTCGGAAATCTTACTCAATGCTATGCCCTACCATTCTCAGCTTCCACACCAAAAGGTGGAAGATTTACACCTTGCACACTCAACTGCTCAGATATTGACCAAAGAAGACAGTCCAAGAACAGGATCTTCCGATGGGAATTTACGAAGAAACGAAGCTAGACGCAACAAGTGCGCACCCGAGAACGGCACTGGCGAGCCGCTCCTTCTTGCTCGATAGACGCGCTCCTCACTTGCCACTTAGGAGACCAACAGAATGCGAGAAAAAAAGTTCAATGCCTGCAAGAGAATGGATCAAAGATGGGGGCAGTCCAATGACCCAATATGCTAAAATACAAAATGGATTAGCTCGATGGGGCAAGTCAAAGCAACCTGGGACAAGAGCGGCACACGAAAGACTGAGCCCGGTCCACCACCGGCATCCCCGATGTCGGCGGTTTCTTTGATTCAAAAGTCCGGCTCATTCCAAGTGGAATGACATAGCCAGGGAGACTTTTCATCGGGGCTTACGATAATTCCTCGCCCCGTTCTTACCAACCGACCTGCTCCGTCAGCGATAATTCCAGATCATCGCGCGCTTCTCCGGCGGCACGAACATCGTTCCTTCCTGACCGCAATGAAAAGCGTCATAGAATTCCTGCAGGTTCACCAGCGGCCCGTTCACCCGGAAGTTCGCCGGAGAATGCGAATCGGTTTTGACCTGCAGCCGGAGTTGCTCCGGCGTGACGATCCTGCGCCATACTTGTGCGTAGGAAAGGAAGAAGCGCTGCTCAGGCGTGAAACCGTCGATCGGCCCGGTCTTTTTTCCCTTCAGCGAATGTTCGAGCGCCGTGAAGGAAATCGACAGGCCTCCGAGGTCCCCGATATTCTCACCGAGCGTCAGTTTTCCGTTCACGTGCAGTGTATCAATCGCCACAAAACCGTCGAATTCTTTCGCGACGATTGCAGTCCGCTGCTCAAATTGTTTGCGTGTCTCTGCGGTCCACCACATTTTCAGATTGCCGTCCGCATCAAACTTGCTGCCCTGGTCGTCGAAGCCATGAGAGATTTCGTGCCCGATCACGGCTCCCATACCGCCATAGTTCACGGCATCATCCGCATTGAAATCGAAGAACGGCGGTTGGAGGATTCCGGCGGGGAACACAATTTCGTTGCGGCTGGAATTATAGTACGCATTCACTGTCGGAGGGGACATTCCCCATTCCGTTTTATCCACCGGTTTTCCGATCTTGTTGATTTGGAACTGTGTCATGAATGCCGACGCGCGCCGAACGTTCTCCAGGTAGGACGACCGATCGATGGAGAGCGAAGAGTAATCACGCCATTTGTCGGGATAGCCGATCTTAACGCCAAAGGCGTCGAGTTTCTTCAGCGCGGCAATCTTCGTCGAATCATCCATCCATTGCAGCTTGCCGATGTGCTCGCGCAACGCCGCTTTGATATTGTTCACCATTTCCATGGCTCGCGCTTTCGCCTGCGGCGGGAACGCCTTCGCAACGTACAACTCCCCCAGTGCCTCTCCCATCAACCCGTCGATGACATTTTTTATTCGCTTCCAACGCGGCTGGAGTTCTTTTGCCCCTGTCAGCGCGGCGCCGTGGAATTTGAAGTGTTCGTTTACAAACTCGGAACTGAGGGATGGAGCGGCAGAGTTGAGAACCCTCCATTTCAGATAGTTCTTCCATGACTCGAGCGGGATATCCTTCAGCATCGCATTCACTTCCTTGAAGAACTCCGGTTGACCGACGTTGACGTCACCGGGCGTAGACCAGCCGACGCTCACAAAAAATCGATTCCATTCAAACGCCGGAGTCAGTGCCGAGAGGTCCTTCTGCGACATTCTGTTGTAGTTCTTGTCGGGGTCTCTTCGTTCGACGCGCGTCCGGGAAGCTTTTGCAAGCCGTGTCTCGACAACCATGATCGATTTCGCCGCCGATGCCGCGCTCGCGTCATCCGAACCGACGAGTTTAAACATCGCCGCGATATAGGCATTGTAATCATCCCGCAGCTTTTTCGACTTATCGTCATCCGCAAGGTAATAGTCACGATCCGGCATGCCAAGACCGCCCTGACTTAGTTGTCCGATTACTTCCGAGCTGTTTTTCAAATCCTGTCCCGAGCTGAAACCGAACACTCCACCCGCCCCGAAAGTATGGAGCCGGGCGATTTCGGCCTGAACGACTGCAACATCCTTGATCGCATCTATGCGTTCCAGGTCTCCGGCAATCGGCTTCCACCCAAGCGATTCGATTGTTACGGAGTCCATTCCCGTCGCGTACATGTCGGCGATTTTCTGGCGATTGCTCCCCTTGGGGGCCGTGCGATCCTTCGCTGCATCCTGGAGAATCTCATGCAGCACATCGTTGTTGCGCTCACCAAGCTCGGTGAAGCTCCCCCACTGGCTGAATGCCGGAGGTATGGTATTGTTCTTTATCCATGTGCCGTTTGCGTACTGGTAGAAGTTGTCGCAGGGCTTCACCGAAAGGTCCATGTTCTTGGGGTCGATCGGTTTGGATTGACTCGTGAGATTCTGAGCCGTGGCGCACGCCGCGATGATGAACACGGCGAGCAAAACCTTGACAACGGTAGAATGTTTCATGTGCTTGCTCCTTGAAATTTTGTTGGTTGATCCAGCCGGGAACTCCGCTGCGGTTGTTTTCGTCGATGTGTGCGGAATTGCTGATTTCACATACGTTCTGTCGTTCGGTGCATTCAGTCAGAACGGAATATTGTACACATTTATCGGGATAATGTCAAAATTGGACAACACCAGAGTGCGGAGAACAGGGGTTAGCGTTGTCCCTCATTGCACAAACGTTGTCGCCGTTTGGAGTAATCTACCGCCCCCCACGATGCCTGGTCACGCGGATTCCACGGAAAAGCGGTGAGAGATGTCTTTCAACGATGTCCAGCTATCCATTTGCTCGGGCAGGTACTCCGATGAAGTGACGAAGGTCCAGACGTAGGCGGCGATCGCATAGATGTTGCCGGTGCTGAAATCGTCGAGGTCGATCGCGATGTAGAGGATAACGATGAAGATACCCAGTAGAAATACACGCACAATGCCGAAGTTCCACGCTCCCCAGTTGGCGATTTTCTGCTGCCATCCTGCGAGGTCACTGTAGTGACGGCGGATCCGCTCCGGGTCTCCCGAGGCGAACACGTCATGAACTCCTTCGCGTTTATCATGAAGTTGTTTCTGAAGGATGCCGATTTTCTCCCTGTTGATCCGGCGGATGAACATGAGCGGCAAGGCTACAGCAAGGCACGTCGCCGACAGGCGCCAGTCCAAGAACGCCAGTGCGACCATCGCACCGAAGACATCGATGCTTTGTTCGATAATCTCCGGGAGCCGGTACTGGAAAAATGTTATGTACTCCCGGAACAACTCCGCCCGGGCAACCGCTTTCGAGGTCGGGTCTCCCCGCTCCCTCGCGGACAGGGCAATGTTCGCAGCAATATCGGAATACATCGTGAGGTAAACGCGTTCATCACGCGAGCGGCGAAACGCTCCCACCCCGGAATTCACGGCGAACACGCCGATCCAGATAAGCAGTGGATGCACTGGTGAACCTTTTGGGGGCTTCGACAGGGCATCGATCATACCGTCGATGAGGTTTCCAAACACCGCAGGTTCAACGATCCACGCAATTTTTTCGATCACTACCAGGAGAATGGCAAACGATACGATACCCCTGTACTTCTCACTGATCAGCGGATGTGCCATTGCCGTTTATATTCCGTTCAAGGTATTCATATTCAAGGAAGGGTCGTTACTCCCAGCCTTCTTTTGCAAGCGACAGATGGAGCTCGTCCGGATGATGGCGGCAATACGACTCCACATTGCTCGCGTCAGCGTGCGCTTTGTCGTACGTCCATCCCCGTTCCATCAATCCCCGCTCATGCAATTCATGCAGAAGAATATACGGCCGCTCCGATTCGACGACATCGTTGTCGATCCACACCTCGCGACGGGGAATGAACTCGTATACAAATCCATGTCCGCCTTCCGTAAAATCTATATCGAACCCGCTTCGCACCAGACGTCCATTGACGACCCACACCTCCGTACCTGATTCCAGTTTCTTCCAGAGAGCGACGTGTGCATTGCCGGGGTCCGGCAACCCGTTGTCACCTGTGAGGGTCTTCAGGTCGGCAGTTTTCCGTCGTTCGGTCAGTTCCGCGCGATCGGCTGCTTCAAGTGCCGTGTCGTAAGATGCGCCCCGTTCCATCAAGCCGTACTCGACGAGAAGATGGCTGATGAAAAATTGTTGTTCATCCTCCACCGCTTCCCTGTCAAGCCAGAATTCGTTGTTGGGGATAAAATCAAAGACATGGTGCTGACCGAAATTGGTGAATTCCTCGTCGAGGTTCGTGCGTATAAAGGAACCGTCGACGACCCACAACGTGATTGGGCCGCGCTCTCCGGCTTTCCTGATGTACGGTTGTTTGAGGGAGCTCTCAGTTCCGGGGGATGATGTGCCCGATGGCAGGAAACCGATGCCGGGCGTTTTGCCCGGCCAGGGGAGAAGATACTCCTGGGCAAGGATCGTACAACAGCCCAGAAGGAGAAAATAGGCGATCGTTGTGAGTTTTTTTCTCTCCATATGCGGAAGATTCTTCGTCGCTCATTCCTGTTCGCCTCCGTTATGCCAGACGGCGAGTTCGATCGGGCGGTTTGACGTTTGCTCTAGGATCTTACTGTGCTGCCGGTGCAAAAGTAACTGAAACGACCTGCTCCAGCGGATATTCCTTAACTTCTCCATTGACTTCAAACTGGATGACGGTTTTCGTCCCCCCGATAAACGTTCCTTCGATGGATGTGCCGTCGACAAATTCGAGTTTGTCAAAGGTTTGTGCCGCCGCGACCGTATCGCTCCCTGCTTGGTTGACAATAACATAATTTTGGGCGGCCGGGTCGTATCGAAAATATGTTCCATAGTGGAAGAAGAGCGGTCCAACGCCGACCGTGATGCTCGTGTATCCTCCGGGCAGGACCTTCACCCGTGCGCCGATCGGTGCGGCGACGACGACAAAACCACGCGGGGAGCTCCGGTAGAAAACACCGCGGGCATAGAAATACTCCTTCCCGCGAACGAGGATCCTCTCATGCTCGCGCGGCAAGCTTGCGATGACGTATTCGCGGCGTACCTCTCTCCGAATCTCTCTTCGTTCCATTCTTCTCCGTTGTGCAACTGCCTCGTTCAACGGGAGTGAAATAGTTATTCCCAGAAGAATAAGCATCATCAAAACGGGGTGCATATAGTTCTTCATTGGTTTAGAGTCCTTTCATGTGGTCCAATTGAATTACATCGATACCGGCGTGCATTCTTATTGCGGAGAGTCTCGGGGATGCGTTTCCCTTTAGAACATTTGTGGGTTTTAGCGTGCCCCGATGTCTGATCGTTGCTCTTAACGTTCCTCTTATTCGTATCGCAGTGCGTCGATGGGATTCAGCATCGCTGCTTTTCTCGCCGGATAAAATCCGAAAAAGATTCCAATGGCGATTGAAAATCCGAAAGAGAGAATAATCGAGAAAGCGGTGATGATCGTTGGCCACTTCGCAAGGTTGGAAATGGCAGACGAACCCACAACTCCGAGGATGATGCCGGTAGTCCCACCGAGAAGACTCAGTACAAGAGCTTCGATGAGAAATTGAGTAAGAATGTCCCGTCCCCGGGCCCCGATGGACATACGAATTCCGATTTCCCTCGTACGTTCCGTCACAGACACAAGCATGATGTTCATGATGCCGATCCCGCCCACAAGCAAGGATACCGAAGCTATACTTGCGAGAAGGATAGTGAGAATCCCCGTTGTTGCAGTAGCCGCTGTGGCAAGGTCGGCCTGGTTCCGTATCGTGAAATCGTCGGGGTCGTAGACCGCGATTTTGTGTCTCATCCTCAACAATTCTGTAATCTGGGCCTGGGCAACGGGGATATTCGCCGGAGTTGTAGCAGAGACAAGTATCTGTCGCAGGTAAGGAAACCAGGTCAGTCTTCTTTTGACCGTCGTCCACGGTGCCAGAATGATGTCGTCCTGGTCCTGTCCCATGGCATTCTGCCCCTTTTTAGTCAACACACCCAGCACCTTACAGGGTACGTTGCGGATTCGGACGGTTTGCCCGACCGGACTGGCATCGGGAAACAGAGCATCCGCCACGGTCTTCCCAAGGATACACACCTTCGCGGCAGCCTTCACATCCTGGTCGGTGTAGAAATCACCGTATTCTATTCCCCATTTACGAATCTCAAGATAATCTGTCCCGGTACCTTCAACGCTGGTCGCCCAGTTTAAATTGCCGGCAATGACCTGCCCTCCCGCCCGGGTTCCCGGCGAAAGGAGGCTGACTGCCGGGCACTCTTTCTGTATCGCGTTACAGTCATCCTCTGTGAGTGTTGTTACGGAACCGGCTCCCGTTTTCACGCCGCTGGTTTGTTGTGAACCCGGTAATACGATGAGAACATTCGTACCCAGCGCGTTGATTTGCTGCTCCACGGAATACTGCGCACCCTGACCGATGGCGAGCATTGCGATTACCGCCGCGACACCGATGATGATCCCCAGCATGGTGAGGAATGACCTCATTTTGTTTCGCTGAAGCGCCCGGAATGCCGATAACAAGATATTCATGGTTTTCATGCTTCCACCTCCTCGTCGATCGCCGGCAGCTCCCGGAGAATCTCCATCGCTATCTTCACAGCAGTGTTCGGCTTGTCGGATTTAATTCTCCCGTCGCGGAAAACGATGTGCCGTTTCGCGAACTGGGCGATATCCGGTTCGTGGGTCACAAGTATAATTGTAATCCCTTTGTTGTTCAGTTCCTGGAAGATCCCCATGACTTCCACACTTGTGCGGCTATCGAGGTTGCCTGTCGGTTCATCGGCCAGGACGATGCTCGGGTCATTCACCAGCGCCCGGGCAATGGCGACTCTTTGCTGTTGACCGCCGGAAAGTTGATTGGGGTAGTGATGAACTCTATCACCCAAACCAACCATGTCAAGAGCTTTGACGGCCCGTTGGTGGCGGTCCTTGTTTGATGTGGAACCGTAGAGCAGTGGAAGTTCAACATTTTCAATTGCCGATGTCCTTGAAAGAAGGTTGAAGCCCTGGAACACGAAGCCGATTTTGAGATTTCGGATGTGTGCAAGCTCGTCCCGTGTTAATTTGCTGACGTCGATATTCTCAAGAACGTATAAACCCTTTGTGGGCTTATCGAGACATCCGAGTATATTCATGAAGGTCGATTTGCCGGAACCGGATGCCCCCATGATGGCGACGAATTCACCCCGTGAGACTCCGATAGAAATGCCGCGAAGCGCGTGCACTTCAACCTCACCCAGCATATAGGTCTTGGTGAGGTGCTCGATGTGAATGAGCTGTCCGTTGTTTCCGGCGGCCTGTTGACCGATCATCGGAAGCCTCCGCCGCCGGGTGGTCGCTGTTGTCCGCCGCCGGTGAGCGGGCTCGATGTCTGTGCAACGTCCGAGTTCGATGTCGCACCGAGGACGATCTGGTCTCCCGGCTTCAAGTTGTTGCTGGTAATCTCCGTGTACCTGCCGTCGGTGACCCCCGTGCGAACGAAGACGGCTTCCAATTTCCTCTGAGCGTTCAGGATCCAGACTCTTGCCCTTCCGGACTGATGCTGCGCCACGTAGGGACTCTTTTGAAACTGGGGATAGAGGTTTACTATGCCGTACTTCATGGTTCCCGAAGTTGACGGGCTTACATTCTTGTTGCCCTGTGCAGGCCAGACAGCCTGTTGGGAGACCCGGTTCTTCGCGAACACCTTGCCCATTTCAGCCCGAAGCTCCTGCTGATTCAATTTCCCGCCATGTGCTGCCTGTATGGAATCGCGTATCGCTCCAAAACTACCATGGCTTCCCGCCACCACCGATGATGGTCCTTTGCCGCCGCTATCGGTCGCGGAGCGGCCTACGAACCCTGCGCCTGAACTGTCGCCCCCCGAACCTCCTCGAGCGAGAAACCCTTCACGCTGAGCCTGAAGTTTGGCCGAATCAACAAGGTCGCCCGGCGGCTGGAACCTGAGCGCAAGGCTGGAGACCTTCAGAACATCGTGGGCGTTTGCGACAGCTATATTGACGTTGGCCGTCATGCCCGGCATGAGCTTCAAGTCGTGATTATCCACATCAATGACAACGGTGTAGTTCACGACGTTCTGGATTGTCACGGGGGCCAGGCGAATTTGAGATACGACCCCGTTGAACTTCTGGTCCGGATACGCATCGACGGTGAATGCAGCGCTCTGACCAAGGCTGATCATCCCGATATCCGTTTCATCGACAGTGGTCCAGACCTGCATTTTCGCGAGGTCATTGGCAATGGTATAGAGAAGTGGGGATGAGAAACTTGCCGCCACGGTTTGCCCGACATTCACCGCGCGGTTGATCACTACCCCGCTGATGGGGGCCATGATGGTCGCGTAGGCAAGATTGATCTTCGCGCGGTCAAGAGATGCAATGGCTTGTTTCAATGCCGCTTGGTTCGATTCATCGGCCGTCAGGGCTGCATCGTAGGCGGCCTGGGAGTCCAGTCCTTTTGCAAGTAATGCGGTTTCGCGAACGAGCGTCCGCTTGCTGTCGGCTGCCTTCGCCTTTGCCCCATCGAGAGCAGCCTCGGCATCATTCACCGATTGCACGAGAAACGTAGTGTCAATTCGGGCGATTACCTGGCCTTCCTTGACAACGGAGTTGAAATCGGCATAGAGGTTCGAGATGATTCCGGACACCTGTGTTCCGACATCAACGGAAACAACGGCATTGATCGTTCCCGTTGTGGTCACAACCACATTGACATCGCCCTTAGTCACTTTGTCAAACCGGAAATCGTACTTCCGTGTACTGCTCCCCAGGAAAATGAAATAAACCGCGATTGCCAGCACCAGAACTGCCGCGCTTGAAATAATTACTTTCTTCTTCATCATTTTCATCATTATCAAACCTTATTGTTAAACTCAAAAATGGACAAAAAATGTCTCCTGCATCACAAGAGGGCATGAATCGCCTTTTTAGTTGGACACCCAAACCGTCAGAATTGTTTAATCGCCCTCACGCAATAACGTTGCCACGAAATACGCAATCTGTAATAAAATCCGCAACTTGCAATATACGAAATATCCATGATTTTGTTTCAATACACGCGCCGAATTCCTGTTTGGTTCGTGTCTCGGCACTCATCCACTGCAAACGCAAAACCCCACCCCCATTTACGGGATGGGGTTAGACTACGTTTACACTAAATGTTTGCTCGCTGTACCTGAGATTCGACTCCTTTTGATTTCCCGGAGAGACCAGAAGCTGAAAGAAAAGGCCCGCGAGACTCCGCGGGCCCGAACTTGCCTGATCCTGAAAGACGGTATAAAAGAGGCTTCTTACATGATTGGAGAAATCACTTTTCCGCGAGTCGTATCTTCAGGCCGGCGAAAATTTCTCTTCCTGCCCCCGGTTGATATGAATTTCCACCGCTGTCGGGTTCAGTAAACGCCACATATTTCGTGTTGCCGAGGTTGCGCCCTTGCACCGTCAAGTCACCACCCATTCCTGAGAAGCTCCAGTGGTAGACGAGGCGGGCATGGAAGAGCGTATAGCCGGCAGCAGCTTCCGACTCTTTATTCGCGCCGTCGATGTACGTCTTACTCAACGTCTCCGAACTCAGTCCGATGCCGAGCCGTGGTGCGATATCGTACCGCACGTCGAGCATCAGTTGATGCTGGGGCGAGTTGGGCAGCCAGTTTCCGTTGAGGGTTGCCCGATGATCCGACGTATCATCCATGATGATGGGGATGGGCGAACCGATATCATACGTGAAGTGAGAATACGTGTACGCCACCTGGAGGCCGAAAGATTGGACTGGTTCATAGTCCGCCCCCAGCTCCAGCCCGTACCTTTTGGTTGCTCCGATGTTTTTGTAAAACGTTCCTTCCTCACCATTGCCCATGTTGGGTAGCCGGTACCGGTCGAAATCATTCTTGGTCGTCATGTAGAAACCGGTCGCTTCGTAGTTGATATTGTCATTCAGTATGCCCCTTGCTCCAATTTCGTAGCTGTTGGACGTCGCGGCCACCAGGTTGGAGTTGAAGCCGCCGTATTGGCCGGGCAGATTGTTCGGATTCGTGCCGAGTTCTTCCGTCGACGGCGGGATGAAGCCCTGCCCCCAGCTGCCGTACAGCGTCATTTCCCGGAGGGGGGAATATGTAAGGCCGAGTCTTCCGGTGACATTCGAGAAATCGGCACTCCCGGAGTTATTCGTCGTAGCGGTTACCATCTGGTCGGTGAGCTCGTTGTGGATGTTATCGAGCCGGACACTCCCCATGAATCCCCAGTCGCGGCCAAGCTCGACATTGTCGATCAGGAATACTCCGATCCCCCGCTGCCAAATCTGTTGGCGCGCCAGGAGCGAGTCTCCTTCGAACGAATGGAAGTTCGGGTTAAGGTGCTCGTTGTTCGTCTGCCACTGCAGGTCCGTACCGAGGCTCACTTTGTTCCTGACTTGGTCGTCGGGCAGGCCGGATGAGTAGGTGTACTGAAGCGTCATCCCCGGCGTCGAGAGCAACTGGTGGTCGAAGACATGATTGTTCGCTTCGATGTACGTCGATTGCTTCGCGTAGGCGTTAAACCGGAGCTCTTGACCTTCGAGAATCCGATAGAGGCCGGTGACGCCTTCTGTCGTCCGGTACATTTCCATATGTTCGTTGTACGGCACGGCGTCATCATTGGGCAGCGTCGGGTCCTGGTTGTACTGTGCCAGGTTAAGGCCCTCCGGGTTTTCATGGTACGTGTCCGTCCACGAGAAAATGGGCGTCACCTGGAAATTCGAGCTCGGCGTGTAGGTGGCTTTGGCGTAGACGTTATCCTCCCAGAAATGGGTGTGGACGCGGTACCCCTCGCCGCCCGTCCGTGAGAACGACAGCCGGTAGTTCACATCGTTGACGTTTCCACCGAAAATCCCATAATTTTTCCAGTAGCTCAGGTCTCCTCCATAGTTCGCCGCCATATTGCTCGTTTTCGCGCCGTTGAACCCTTCAGTGGACGATACTTCTCCGAACAAGGGAGTGTTAGGAGCGTTTTGCGTCATGATATTGATGATCCCTCCCGCAGCGCCGCCGCCATACAGCGATGCCGCCGGCCCGCGTAATACTTCGATCCGGCTTACTGTATTCAGGTCAACATCGAAAAAGTCCGGAGCGAACCCTGTTGGATCGTTAATCGGCAACTCATCGAGCAGGACTTTGATGCCTCGGATTCCCGTTTCGGTGAGAATCCCCTGACCGCGTATGGAAACGTGAACTCGTTCCCCGTCGGCCTGGTTATCCACCTTGACGCCGGGGACGAGCTTGAGCGGTTCTTCAATCGCGGCGGATCGAGGCATGGAGTTCAGCGCCTGAGAATCGACGATACTGGTCGAAATCGGCGTTGATTCGAGCGGTATGCCCATCCTCGACGCCGAAATGACAATTTCGTGGTATTTGTACATCAACGTGTCCGTCCGCTGCGACTGCGACATCTGGATGCACAGTAGTGACAATGCAATAATTGAGACAATGTTTTTCATAGTGATAGACCTTCTCTCTGTTTTGATAGAGTTATCATTAGTGAATCCTTTAGCTTCATCCTTTCTTGTGCACGATCTGCCCTTGGGATGATCGAGTGCTGCCACACCCCTCCAAATACTTGAACATCAGGCCGCAGTTGTTCACGGTCTCGATGGAAGAGAGCTGATCAGCACACAACAACGAAATGACCGGAGATGCAAAAGAACGGATCCAAGAGAAACCTGATATGTTTCCTCGGGAATACTCGATCGCCGGCGATTCAACGCTGCGAGGCCGGTGACACTATGGCAGAAGATTTACGGGTGGAGACTTATCGCGGATAGGTTGATCGGGTTGGTAGTTGTGTTTGGAAATCTTGAGAGGACATTGAACAATGGAAAATAACTCGATTTGTACGTCGGCCCGGACAGTGATCGCCTTCGGTGCATTATCCTTGTCGAACGTTTCCCAATTGAGTGTTGAAGGGGAGATTGCCGTTTGATGAGTGCACGGGTCGGTAACGGGATGATTCTGCTCGTCTTCATCACTGAATAACTCAACTCTGAAGGAAAAATAGTTGAAGGCGAGCAGGAAGGCAAAAGCTCTCCAGCCAAGCTTCCATGCGGCAGTATGTTGTCTGAAGAGTTTGCGCAAAGCGCTACAAGGTACTCATTGTCGTGAATACTCGAACCATAGTAGCATTTTTCGGCATGAGAATCAAGTTTTCCTTGCGCTGTCGTGCTTTTTGTTTGTCTCTCAAGTTTGATCTTTTCCAGAAGTTGACTAGCAGGCGTTTAGTTTGGATCCTGAGGCACAGGGTCGCAGTGAAATCCTTCGGCAAGGATAGAACGTGTCAATTTTTCAACTTACGCCTTGGCTTTCGATAGCGCTTTCCCAGTTGATCTGCGAGTTTGGGGAATCCTAGCAAAACGCAGCTCTGTTTTGAACCTTCATACACAGTGGGCATTGCTAGTGCCTGATCAAAATAGTTCTCCCTGTCGATTCTTGGGAGGATGGAAAGTCCCGATGATAATAAAAGGGTTTGGGGCTATGAAATGGTGTAGTCTTGTGGTTCCCAAAAACAAATGTAAATCTTTTGCCTCTGCAAAATCATCAAAGTATTTTTTTCTCACGTCTCTGCAAGCTTTGCCTTCGTCATTTCCATTTCTCTTTAGACAGTTCCAGTACAGCTGACCAATTTCCCAGTCGACGATCATCAATGTGCTTTTGATGTCATTTTCGTCGGTAAATTCATAGGAGAATTTGTACGGTACCTTTTTGATGACTTCGAATGGATTATCTGAATTCGCAAAAAGGCGCATTTGAGCGGCTTTGGCTTTGACAAGGTTGAGCTTTCTTGGATTCCAGTCCCGCTCGTCTTTTTCAATCTTGAAATCAAGGATTTCTTTCGGCTTGAAGACTGCAAGGGAAGTGCAAACATTTTTGTCTTTAGCTTCCTGAATCAGTTTGTAAAGACTCTTGTAAACCTTCCTCAGAACTATTCTTCTCCTTTCCGTCCATGACCTTTCTGTCCCGATTCTGTTACCAAGCTCAATTTTCTCGTAATTGATCGGTTTAAAGCTTTCCGGTCTCGGGTCAGACTTGTTTCTCCCCAGGTTCAAACGAATCCATTGGTATTTAGAGTACCGAGAGTTGTAATCTAGCTTTCGGAAAGGGATAGGGTAAATCCTAACCCAGCTACCATCCTCCTTGAATCCTGCCGTACACACGATTTCAACATACTTGGGATCAAGTATGGGATAAGTCTTGACTGTAACTAGTATTTTCTCATAAGCCATTGGTTAGATATGCCTCACCTGGAATTCACGTTCGTGCAGTGTGTTCAATCTGTCTGCCAAATGTTTTCTGTGACATCGGTTTATATTCGCCTCAAAACAGGTCAAGGCAATCCTTGAATTCTTTTTTATCAGGTCCAATAGTTCGAGCAATGCAGAACTTGCGGCCTTCAGCGTGGTATTCCGATATTCTTGAAATAGCGCCTTATAATCTGCTTCAGATGATAAATACCGTCGTTTGTCTGATGCTATTCCGAGTTCCGGCATATGCCTATAATCTATCCCTATGCTTTCACAAGCATTTTTCAGTTGGTTCTTTGAAAATCCACGTTTCATGCTGAATGCATTCCTTCTGACATCACACAGCACCTTTACGTCGTTGTGAATCAGCCTATTCAGATATCTTTCGAGACTGATTCCCTCGTATCCGATTGTGAACAGAACATTCTCGTTCGATCTCGGACGACTTTCCTGGACTATCTTTAATTCGCTGCCGTCAAGATAGCAATGACCGATTGTGCTGTTAACTGCGTAATAAGGGAAATTTTTATAGGTGTATCTTATTAAGTCAGCTCTTGAACATTTTCTAAAAGTTTTTCTTACTACCTGCAGGGTTGACAAATCACTTGTGCTGAGTTCTTTAGAATAACCCTTACGGTCAACTTTCATCCAGTATTCCGAAGAACCATTTCCAACCTCTCTGACCTGTCCGTGTTTTGTCATTGCCCTCAAGTCTGCATAAGACTGGAAGGAGAAGCAACCGTATTTGTACGGGATGAATTCGAACGAAGGAATATCTTGCTGCGTGGTTAGGAGGAAAAGCAATTTTTGGAACCTCAGTTTTTCCAACTTTCCCCCAAATGCCTCAAGTAATGCAAGTATTATTTTTCTTCGGTAGAACACGCCAATGTCTCAGTTTAACGTAGACAGCAAGAATGTACAAATCCCTTGTTTCAATATCAAGCTTCGCATTGACGCGCCTCCTAGCCTGCAGTTCTCTCTTTGTCCCGAATCGCCTGCCGCTTCGACAATCACTCCGGCCGGGCTTGTGCAACGACGTAGAGGTAGCGCAGTTCCCCCACTCCGGTGTTGACGACATCGTGTTCGGTATGGGGAGGACAATAGATGACGTCGCCCTTTGTACATGAAAGCGTATCGCCTCCGGTTATCCGCATCTCTCCTTTTCCTTCAAATACTATGACCATTTCCTCGTACTTTTCCGTGCTGTGCTTTCCGACCGATTTTCCGGGGGCCAGCGCGACCAGACCCGACCGCATGGTCGAACTTTCCGGAGGTCCGCCAAGCACCCGCATGTACTCTTTGCCCTGGAGGTTTAGCTTTATGAGTTTTGGAGCAGGCGACCGCAGAGAATCAGGCCGTTGTCCAAAGGATAAGGAGAGAAGAGCCAGCCATACAATAAGGAGTGATGAAAAGTGGCGATGAGCCCTGTCGACCATATACTATCCGTTCATTGTGATGATGGGAAGAGAATGTCTTGCCATTGCTGAAGGAATTTGCAAAAAATTATACCCGTTCACAAATGCAGCAACGTTAGAGATGCGATGCTCTGGTCGGAAACCTCTTTGTCTCCGAGTATTCCGAAGACAGGCCAAACCTCGCCTGGATGTTGCAATCTTCAACCGGTAATTGTATAATGAGTGATGGTACGCGCAATGAATAGAGATTGTCACATAAAACCGAAATTCTAATATCGAAATCCGAAACAAATACCAAACTCTAATATTTAAATCCTAAACGCGCCTTTGGCCAGCATCCAAAGGCAGTAGTCAATTGGCGATTCGAACTTGTGAAGTTGGGATTTTGAATTTGTTTAGGATTTAGAACTTCGGATTTACTATTTTCTCTACCGTTAAATCTATTCACAGCAGTGAAGAATGTCAGTAATAAGTCTATCGCGGCAAATTTAGTGTAGAGTGAGATGTCAAAGGACTATGATCCCCCTATGCATTCGGCTGAACACATTCTCAATCAGACGATGGTCCGAATGTTCCATTGCGGGCGTTCGATAAATGCCCATATCGAAAAGAAGAAATCCAGGATCGACTACAGGTTCGGTCGGGATATTACGAAGGAAGAGGTTGCAGAAATCGAGCGCCGGGTGAACGAAGTGATCCGGGCCCATCTCGGTGTGACGGAAGAGTTCATGGCGCGTGTCGAGGCGGAAAAACAATTCAATCTGAGTAAGCTTCCCGACGATGCGGGTGAGCGTCTGAGGATCATCCGGATCGGCGACTACGATGTCTGCCCGTGCAGCGGTACCCACGTCACATCAACCCGTGAGATCGGTACGTTCAGAATCCTGACAATAACCTACGCAGACGGCATCCTGCGAATACGATTCAAGCTCACCCGGGCCTCCGGAATCGGGAGTTGATGCAACCAGGGGCACACCGATCCCAACTCGGAAGGTCCCGGTGGTGTATCAGTTCTAGACTACAGAAATGCGCGCCAGACCTCACCTATAATCCTCTCCTGACAGGAGAGGATGAAATGGCTCTGCCATGTCTGCGACGGAACGCGGCCAGAATTGCCAGAAGCACGAGCAGCAGACCGGCGATTCCCGTGACCACGAAGGCCCACACGTTCGTAACGCGTGAGGTTGCATGCATTTCGTAGAGGCCGACATGGATTTGGTTTGCGCCGAATTTCCAGGTTATCGTGTTTCCTTCCACCACGTTGCTGTTTGTCTCGGTCAACAAACCCGGCATTTGCACGGAAGAGCTCCAACTGTCGGGATGCGGTTTCTTCTTGCGGTCCATCGCATCCCATGATTGCATGAATACCGTGTCATACCCGCTCACGTGCGTTGTCCCGAGAACCTCTTTGAACATCTTGATGAAGAACCGAACTGTTCCTTCAACACTAGAGGTCTCTTTCTTTTTCGCATCAGCATGATGCTCGTCAGCTTTCTTGTTCAACGAATCGGCCTCTATGACTCTCCCGAACAGATCCTCTTTCTTGTCCTTCAGCAGCGAAGCGGGAAGCGCAGGGTCATTCCTGTGTTCGGCTTCAGCAAGGATGGGTCGAAACAGTTCTTCAAAATCGTTCCGACTGTCCCACAGTTTCACTTTTTTGTCCAACGAGTCGCTCTTGTCGCCACGGACGTACCTCGCGATCTCGTCTTTCGTCAGGTAATCGGTTACCGGCACGTTTGTAAACGGATTTCGCATGGTATAGACCTCTCTGTAATCGAGGTACGTGTAAAACCATTCAAACCTCTTCTCCAGTGATACTCTGAGCCCGATGACACCTGTATCCCCGAGCGCGGCGTATTCCCGGGAAAGCTCATCGGGTGTTTGAAACTTCTTCCGCGCAGTATATTCGTACTTCGTGTCCTTCTCGCCGGTTTCCTTCCAATCAACCGTCCACGTCGAATCAATGGCGACCGGGAAAGCACCGTTTGGCAAGCTTTTCGCCGATGTCTTGATCGAAATCGTTCGCTCGCTCGACCCGTCCGCGGAAACCGTCGTCTTGACGTGTTCATCGAGGCAACCCGATATCACGACCGGGATCAGCACAGAAAGCACCGCTTCAGCATATCGTTTCATGATTACTTTTCTCCTTCGCGCAGTAATTGTTCAAATTCTTTCATAAAAGCTTTTCCCTCGGTGGCAAGGATTTTCTTCTCATTCTCATCGATCCCGTTCTCGAGTGTGATTTTCGAGAGGTCCGGATACCGGCGAGCAAACTCTTCAAAGAGCCCGCTATTGTGCTGGAAGAGACCCAGAATTCCTGAGCCGATCAGGTTCATCGGGTCCCCGGCGACCGTAGCGCTCCTCAACGACGAGAAGGGTGACGTCTCTTTTTTTTGCTCCCTCGATGCAATATCAAAAAGGCGTCGCGCCTCCGAATTCGTGAATAGTTCTGCCGACACGGCGGCGTCACCATGAGTTCGTAAACGATTCTCGAGATCCGCGAGCTTTGTTGCATCCCGCGATTGCTGGATCACCAGGAGCGAGGTGGTCGCCAGAACCGCAAAACTCAGCGCGGGGCGCAGCCAACGAAGTATTTCATCCATCAGCGACACCGTTTGTTCCCGCTCAACCGCTTTCACGCTCGCACCTGCGATGCGGTCCATGGTTTCATCCACAAGAACTGCATCTTCAGAAAACTCCGGAACACTTTCTCGAAGGGGCGCAAGTGCCGCGTCCATCGAAAGAAGCTGGTTAAGAATCTCATGACACCGCGGGCAGGTCCTGGTGTGTTCGAGAACCATCGACCTTTCCCGGGCCGACAGTTCACCGTCGCGGTAGAGGTACAGCAGGGGCTCGATCTTTTGACATTCTTTCATGATGATTCCCTTTCCTGCATCAGGGTCAAGGCGATGCGGAGTCTCCGGCGGGCGTAGCAGAGATTGCTTTTCACCGAAGCAATCGATATTCCTGCGATCTCTGCGATTTCCTGGAGAGAGAAATCCTGCACGTCACGGAGGTGAAAAACAAGCCGCTCCTTCGGAGGGAGTTTTTTGGCCTCCGAGAGGATATGATCCCGGAGGTCTGCCTTCTCGAGCTGCCCATGAACATCCTGGCTTCCGGCAACGTCGCTGTCGTCGAACAATGCCCCGATGCTTCCGAAAATATTCTTCCGTCGCGATTCCATTTTCATCTTGTCGTAACAAAGGTTAACGACAATCTTGTAGAACCATGTCGTGAATTTCACTTCCCGCCTGTATCGCGCGAGATTGTTCCAGACACGGACGAACGCTTCCTGAACTACTTCTTGTGCGTTTTCTTCATTCCGTAAGAGCGGCAGAGCCACAGCATAGGCGTATCGTTGCTGCGATTCCATGAGCAAGCGGAACGCCGAAAGATCACCTTCGAGGCTTCTCACGATGAGCTGTTGCGTTGTCCGATTCTCTTTCTCTGATTCCGGAGGATCCTTCATGGATATTGTTTACGGTCTTCTGATAATGATACGACGGAAAGTCAATTTGGTTAAGAACATACCCAATTCCCCAAATACGATCGGCCGGTTTCCGTGGATGGGCGGCTGCAAAAGGGCTTCCAGTCTGTATGCCCTCTGCGGGAGCACTTTCATGGATAACTCACGAAAAAATGCCGATCAGTGCCCGTAAATTCAACAGAAGAATCCAAATCTTGCAGCCATTGTGAGACAATTGACACGGTCATCGGAGAGTTACGTGAGTGAGGGTGAGAGGGTTGGCCCGAAGACTATCCGGCTTCCATCCGGGTTTTCTGAAACACAACGGAGTGACTTCGTCTTACCTCAGGCGATTCCAGAATCTTGAAACCCAGGCCTCTGGCAATTGAAAGGGTTGATTCAAAATCTTCCTGTGTAACGTGTCCCTTGGGTTCGGAGAGCATGAGTATACCATCGTTCCTCAACAACGTGTAGATTTCGGACAGAAGTTTCTTCGCATCAGGAACTTCATGCACCACCGCAAACACCAACGCGAAATCAATGTTCTCGGCAAATTCATCTATCTGAAGAGACGTGCTTGTGCAGACACGCGCCTCGATCCTCTCTGAAAGCCCCGCTTTTGCCGCCCGCTTCTTCAGCGCCCTGATCATTCTTTCTTGTACATCAACACAGAGAACACGACCGGACTCTCCGACAAGGCGTGCCATCGGCAGGCTGAAGAATCCCATGCCCGGTCCGATCTCAAGAACTGTCATCCCCACCTTGACATAGGTACTGAGAATTCTCTCGGGGCTCTGTAGCAGCCGCCGCAAGGGATTTGCCAACAAATACCCCACATACCAAGGGCACAAGTGGGCCCCAACCGATGTATCGCCTTTAGTGTTTAGCGTCACTCTTTTGTAAATCCACGCATGGGAGATTCTATTCCCAGCCCTCCTTCGCGAGGGCATCATGCAATTCATTGGGATGGTGCCGGTGGTAGTACTCGATCTTGCTCGAATCTTCATGTGCCTTGCTGTAGGACCAGCCTTTGGCCATGAGATTTCGTTCGTGCAGTTCGTGCAGGAGCACATAGGGGCGTTCTATTTCCTCGAGGTCATTATCGATCCAAACTTCATTCTGGGGTACAAACTCGTAGACGTAGTCATGGCCTCCTTCCGTAAAATCGTCGTCGAACACGCTCCGCACGAGGCGGCCGTCCACGATCCACACACTGATACCCGACTCGAGCTTCTTCCACAATCTGACGTGCACTTTCTTCGGGTCGGGGAGGTTGCCGCCCTTCGTCAGTTTTCGGACATCCCCGGCTTTCTTCCGTTCTGCCACCTCGGCTTTGTCTGCCGCCTCCAATGCATCGTCATACGCGACGCCTTTCTCCATCAAACGGTGTTCCACCAACAGGTGGTCGATGAAGAATTTCTGTTCATCTCCGGCCGCTTCCCGGTCAAGCCAGAATTCATTCTTTGGTATACACTCAAAGGCATAGTGTTGACCATAGTTCGTGAACTCCTCATCCAAATGCGTACGAACATACGTACCATCGACAATCCAGATGCTGATGTTTCCGCGCTGGTCTGCCTTCTTGAGATAGGGTGGTTTCAGTTTTTGTTCCATTGATGACACCTTCATGTTCTACTGGAAGGTAAATAATATTGGAAGAACTCGCAAGCCCCTCAAAACATCCATGGGCTTTTCGAACCGGTGGAGCTATGGTTGCAACTGCAAAGGAACCAGGACCGCGCGGCATTTCATATTCTTGCCATTGCCTTTCTTCGGGTTCCGCCGCATCTCCTCTCTTTTTCTTTCACCCCCATCGTGCATCGTGACACCCAGCCTGGACAGGAAATCCGATAGATTTGCCGACATCTTCCGTTGGCGCTTCTGTTCCCTCAAACGCCGGATGACTCCATGCAGGATAACGTAAACGAAATAAAGGACCAAGGCAACGACTGCAATCCCCAGCAAAATGTTTGAGACGTTCAGATGGAGCGCGTTCTGTGGCTCAACCAAAATCGGGTACCCAATGAAGTCTAACATATCATATATTGAATTCTTCGAATACGAAAGATGGCTCACAGACCCTTGTTGCATTTCTCTTCCGGCAACAAATGACGAAACCGCCGGGTCTGGAAACCATGCTCTTAGTCATCAGATTACATGCCACAGGATAGTAGAAAAATGTGCGGTTTTAGGGATGTGGATGAGTGAATTTGTGTCATTCTTGCGAGTGTGCCGGGTTCGGTTTCTCGCAATTGAGAACCATACTATTATATCGGTTATTCAGGGAAAAGACTGGATTCGCATGCTCATTCTTGTCCCACGGGCGCTCTCAGTTGCTATCGAAATGAAGAATTCTTATCTTTAGGGCATCTCCCCGGAGTGTAGAAGTGAAGGCCGGGGACAGGTTTCTAACAATCAGAGAGAGCATTGCCATGGCGGTCAAATATCGGATTCTCGTTGCGGATGACGAAGATAGTTTCCGAGAGATCCTTAACAGCCAACTCACGAAAGCCGGTTATGAAGTCCACCTTGCTGCCGACGGAGAAGAAGCGATCACTTGTCTCGGCGAAAAGAAAATAGATGTGGTTCTGCTCGACATCAGAATGCCGAAGGTCAGCGGGATTCAGGTCCTCAAATACGTCAGCCAGAACTGCCCTGCCACGAAAGCCATCATGCTCACGGGCTTCGCCGATCTCGAACTTGCCATGGAGGCAAAACAATATGGAGCGGTGGATTTCATCAACAAGCCGTTCTCGCTCGACGATGTCATATCGTCCGTTCAACAGGCGGTCAAGCGATCATGAATACCGTCCCGGTCGATGCCCCGGAATATCCATGTAGGATGTCGACACGATGATCGAAGAATTCAAGAAAATTCCGAGCAAGGTCAATCTCGGTCTGTTTGACGTCAGCGTTTTCTCGAAAGACAAGATCCGGGATATCTTTCGCGGTGGAAAACTTCCGACCGCTGATGCCATGGTCGAAGAAATCCTTCTCCGGGCGGTGAAGGAAGGAGCCACCGACATCCATATTGAACCAAAGGAATCCGAGCTCCGCGTTCGACTGGGCTCGGAAGGAATGCTCAAACACCTGGTTTCCCTTCCGAAAGAAATCGCTGAGAATGTTGCCAGCGTCATCAAGACCAAAGCGAACCTGAATCAATTTGAGAAGAAGAAGCCCCAGGAAGGGCGGTATTCAGTTACGATCGGTACCTATCAGTTTGATATCCGCGTCAACACGCTGCCGACAATCACGGGCGAACGACTGGCCCTGCGCATTTTCAACAAAGCTGCAAACGTATCAAGAGTCGACGACATCGGCTTATCTAACGAGAACCTGGAAAAACTCCGGCGATTACTCCACAAGCCGAGTGGACTTATCCTTTTGACGGGTTCTGCCGGCAGCGGGCTGAGCACCATCATGCGTGCCTGCGTCAACGAATTAGAATCGCCCGACAAGAACATTATTACCATCGAGAACCCGGTTGAATTTAACTGGGATTTTGCCACGCAGGTTCAGATTGCGTTCGATAAGACGTACACTCTTTCCGAAGCGTTGCGGCCGATACTTCGGCAGAGCCCGAATGTCATCATGCTCAGCGAAGTCCGGGATTTGGAGACCGGCATGGTTGCGGCAGAAGCAGTTCTCGCGGGCAACCTCGTCCTGAGCACAATTCTGGCAAGTGATACGCTCGGCGCCATTCCGCGCCTCCTTAATTTTGGGATGGCTCCGTACTGGGTCGCCACGTCGCTGGCGGGAATCGTATGCCAAAAACTCATCAGGAAAATCTGTGATTCGTGCAAGGAGGAATACCAGCCGACGAACGAGGAACTTGCGCAACTCGGAGCAACGCAGTTTCCGACATTTTTCAAAGGCAAGGGCTGCGAGCTTTGCGGTGGAACCGGATACCGGGAGCGAACGGGGATTCATGAAATCCTGATCATCGACGACCGCCTTCGCGACCTCATCTACCGCCAGGCCTCCTTCCTGGAGCTGAAAGAAGCCGCGTACGCCTCGGGCTTTGAAGACCTGCGGACGGATGCCATCAAGAAAGCAATCATCGGCGTCACCGCTCCCGAAGAAGTTATCCGCTCGTTGGGCTAAAAACCCTGCGCCGTCCCAACCACGAGGTGCCTGATTCTCCTATCCCGGGATAAATGAAGGCCCGGGCTCCCGAATACTCTCAGGGGTTTCCGTTCCTATTTTCCTTCTCTTCCACAACCGCAAAGAAATGACGAAACAGCCGCACGCTCCCGACCATGAGCGCGCCGCCCATTGCCGTATACGGAATGGCGAGATAGAACTTCGGTATGGGTGAATTCCGCAGCGTAATTCCGAGTGAGACCATCAGCCCGATCATGATATAACTCCTCCATGCCGCAAACGCAAAGACGCAGGCACTCTCCGGCAGGGTCGTGATGCGGCGGATGTTCTTGCCGACAACATTCGACAGACCGTAGTGATAAATAGCGTACGCGGCAACTCCTCCGATCGATTCCAACAGCAGCTCTGCGCCCGGCGAAAACGTATCAAGCCAGACAATCGCCCGCGCACAGAGCAAAAGCCCAACGGCGACCCAGACGATACCCGCAATGGCGAAGAGCCAGTGACGGGGCACTGCGGGATTGAGTTTATTCCACATTTCTTGCAGTCATTCGTTTCAGTGGATCAACCTTCATTATCGAATAGGAGGAAGGGTCTTCCGCCTCGAAGGACGACATGTAAAATACCGCTTACGCCGAGTCCCTTTTCAACGGTAAAACACCGGCAAGGTCGCCAATGACATTTACAAGCTCTGCATTGCCTGGAACCACCACCTTGGTGTTGTTTTCGAGCGCCGCCTGGACCGTTTCAAGTCTCTTCAGGAGCTGCGCGTTACCCACGAAGTATTTATTTGCCGCTTCGTTAATCAATCGTATCGCTTCGGATTCGCCCTCAGCCTGCAGTATTCTTGCCTGGCGAATTCCTTCCGCTTTCTTTATCTCCGCTCTCTTGACGCCGTCGGCTGTTGTCTCGGCGGCAGTTGCGAAATCTACCGCTGCGATTTTCTCGTTCTCCGCCTTGACGACTTTGTTCATGGTCTCCTGGACATCCTTCGGAGGGTCGATCTCTTTCAGCTCGGCTCGCACGATGTCGATTCCCCAGGTCGTGGTTTCTTTCATCAGTATTGTATGAAGCTCATCGTTAATCTTACCTCTCTCACTGTTAGCGGATTTCAGGGTCAACGTTCCGATGATGTTTCTCAGGGTTGTTCGGGCAAGACTCACGATCTGAATCCGGACATCATAAACATTATACTGTGAGCTTCGCACGCTTTCTTCGTCCGATTTGACCTTGAAGTAGATCTGCGCATCGACCATCGCGTTGAGATTGTCATTGGTGATGATTTCCTGCGGGTCGGCATTGATCATTTGTTCGGTAATGTTAACTCTGTAGAGTTTGTCCACCATGGGAAAAACCCAGTGGAACCCCGGGTTGGCAAATTTTCTGTATTTGCCGAGTCTTTCAACAAGCCCCCGATGTGTCGGTCTGACAATTCTTATTCCGATGAGAAAGAACACAAGTGCAATTATTCCTACGAGCGTCCACAAACCGATTATTCCGTCGTTTTCCATTTTGAACTCCTTCCTATTGTCTGATGAAATGATTTTTGTTCATGTCTTGATCCCTCTGGGCCGAGCCACGTCCGACCCGTTCGCCCGATAAAGTTGATTCTGGTACAATCTTTCCGCCTGAATTGCTTGAAAATCCTGTGATTGGATATGGTCTGCCAAGAGGAAGCACTATGCAATATGATACGAATTCGATAGGACTCAATCAAGCGGAGGCTGGAGCATCCGCACCTCAATGATGTGGAGGCGGCGGCGGAAGGTGATACCTGAAATCATCGGGCCATTTCTGCTGAAGGCGTGACAGGAGTCCTTCGTCGGCAGAGATGATCAACGCGCCGATCCATCCGTCCATGAACCGGAACGCCGCTTCTCCTTCGGGAGGGAATTCGTCCGGCTTGCGCAGGAACAGAAAATGCACTTTCCGGGCGAGAAGATAGTCCCGCGGCGCCATCTTCTCGTGACCCGGCCTCCCCCGTTCCGCGACGGGCAGGTGGGCGATGTACACATCGGTGAGTCCGTTCTCTTCGACGCACTCCGGGAACTTCGCGTAATAGGCGAGGGCATCCTGACCGCGCAAGAGCACCCGGACGTGCTCGCCTTCGAACATCGTTCTCAGTTTCCGTCCGAACAGTTCATCGTGTTCGATCCGGTTCATGTTTCCCTCGCGGGGCGAGGTGTAATACCAGTGTTCGTCGGCGATGCCGCCGTAATCCGAATACGCTTCCTTGTGGGATCCGTCCGCGGCGCTGAACAGCGAGTTCCGCGGCAATCTTTCGGCCCACACGATCACCGGCAATGCTATGAAAACCGCCCAGATCCAGCGGTTCTCCCTGAGCAATTCCCGGACGGAGATCTCGCCCGCGATATAGATCAAAGGGATGAGCGGAATCATGAAGCGCGCGTACATGAAATCCCCGCCGATCTTTGCTACGAAGAGCGTACTGTACACGACGATCGCGCCGAGGCAGAACTGCACCAGCCGGTCCCGGAGGACGAGAAGTCCAAGAAGAAAGATATATGAGGTCTTATACGGTTCAAAGTACGTCCACAGGTACTCGATCCCCTGGGCGAAATAGCTCAGGCCGGCGGATTTCGCGTAGTAGGTGTTCGGCAGGATGTCGCCGTAGTACCAATACTTCCAGGCAAGCCAAACGATGAGGAGCAGAAAGGAAAGAAGAAACATCATGACCGCCCGGCGCCCGTCCCTGACGACGCAGACGAGGGCGACCGCGCAGATCAGCACTCCATCCGGTCGCATCAATACTGATAACATCAGCGCAAACCCGCCCCAGAAGAACATCCGGCGGACGAACAGAAGATACGCCGAGCAGAGGATGAGGAACGTGAACGGCATCGTTTCGAGCCCGCCCGTCGCCCAGATCCCGAAATCGTAATGGAAGGCGAGCGCGAGCGCGGCGAGGGGGAGGTACGTTCCTTTTCCGACGTGATGGGAGATGATCACGGCGAGCACGAGCACGCCGGCGAAGGCGGCGAGCCCGAGGTATTCCGAGGTCGGGACCGGGTTTGCGCCGAGCCATTGGAACGCTGCCACGATCATCAGCCACAGGAAGTGCGTGTATCCTTCGACGCGTTCTCCGACGTTGTAGACGAGTCCGTGGCCGTTCAGGAAGTTCTCGACATAGCGGAACGTGATGAACGCGTCGTCGCAGACCCATCGAAGCGAGAAGGCGGAGACAATCCCGACCGCCAGCGTGATCACCACGGCGATGGAATAGACGGGGTTGATTCTATGATTCAACGTTGTCTCGTCGGGAATTCATCATTGTGTCGAAGACAATCACACAATAGTAGTGATTTTTTCGCCTATTTTCAATCAGGCAATCCGGGGTTTTCGTTGCCCGCTTTGTAAAAGAGGGCAAGTTTTTCTACATTGTGTCGTTGCACGTTTGACAACGGACAGGACATCTCGTACTGTATGATCAGGGGAGTGAAGAGATACAGGGAGATTCGTAACGTTGCTCGAGTAATGATTCACGCGCCCATAGCTCAATTGGATAGAGCATCAGACTTCGGATCTGAGGGTTGAGGGTTCAAATCCCCCTGGGCGCACGAGGTCCCGTCCTAAAACTGACGGGATTCTCAAAATAACTTATGAGTTAGCAAGAAAGCTAACTCATGTTATTTTGGAAGTTGGGGGTTCCCTGCCCGCCGAAACGACGGAGTCGTGAAGGTGGGAAATCCCCCTGGGCGCACGAGGTCCCGTCCTAAAACTGACGGGATTCTCAAAATAACTTATGAGTTAGCAAGAAAGCTAACTCATGTTATTTTGGAAGTTGGGGGTTCCCTGCCC
>Ga0209777_10000863_pt1 | contig 46877 bp, 45 predicted proteins | sample FrelakmetHBP12HB_FD_187147 | JGI IMG/M metagenome (GOLD analysis project Ga0209777, IMG submission 187147) | Freshwater lake sediment microbial communities from the University of Notre Dame, USA, for methane emissions studies -HBP12 HB (SPAdes)... | ecosystem: Environmental > Aquatic >... | reverse complement strand
GGTGCCTGCCCCTCAATAAGGGTTTCACACACCATCCAGACCTTCATCCTGCTCCTTCATATCTAGCATTCTGAGACGACATTAGCTGAGACTACTGAATTTCCCATCCGGAGTCTTTTTGCTACGCACAACAATGCTCAAGGCAAAATATGGTGCCAACGGTTTCTTGAGATTCTTTTCTAAAAAACCACATACGGCTGTAAAAATGCGCCCTGAAGACTTAGGTAAATGGGAAAAATATGTTAACGGTGGCATTATGACATTCAACTCAAAATCCTCTATGCTAAATCCTGCTTTCTTGAGATATTGCATGAGTTCTCTCGAATAAACAGGGCTATCGTAGGCTGGGCTTCGCTCTCTGGTTCTAAACGCCAGAATCAATTGTAGAGGTGCTGTAATCAAACCCCAGAAGTCCAAAGCCTTCTTTGACGGTGTAGACAAAAGCAGTATACCTCCTGTTTTCAGCACGCGAGCCATCTCGGCGATTGCCTCCTGTTTGGAAGGGATGTGTTCCAATACTTCACTGCACACTAAGATGTCAAATGTCTCCTTTCGAAAAGGAAGGGCTTGGGCATCTCCTACGACTGTGAGCACACTACTCTTCTTCTCCTTTCTCTTCCTATATTCCAACCATTTTATGTGCTCCACTGAAGGATCGATGCCAACGAATGAAATGTCTCGTTCTGCGCATTTGCCCATCATCTCAAAAATGAAATAACCAGAACCAGCTCCCACATCCAAAACAATGCCGTCGTCGGTTAGCTGCAACCAGTCAAGCATTCTGCCCTTAACCCTCTGGTATTCATATTTAGCGATTTCCATTGGAACGCCAAGCTTTGCTAGCCACTCGTAACTGCTCTGCTCATTTCCTATAGCCTTATAAAGTTCATCGAACGAACCAAGGTCCCAGCCTTTCGATGCAGCGGTGACCTCGGGTGCTTGCATGTAGAATATGCCGTCCCTGATCAGATAGCCTCTTTCACAAGTGGAACAATATAACCGCCCTTGTTGAACCCCCAGTTCATACTCTGTCAAACCTTCGAAGTCGAGTGCACCTTTGCATCTAGGACAGCAGACCAGTTCTTCTATTCGTTTTCGAGAAAACATTTAAGTATATGCTCCTATGATGAAACTATACCGCCAACTCGCATTTGACTCCATGTACCAAGGGCTAGCTAACCGTCTGATCTACGAGTTCCACTGAGGCTGTTAAACAATTCCACGTATTGTTTCAGCACCACAATCAAATCGTGCTCTCGCTCTACATAGTATCTTCCGTTTTGCCCCAGTTCGTGCCTCAATTTCTCATTATTCAGCAGTAGCCTAGTATCTTCGACCACGCGCTCAAAGGTTCCCGAATGTAATCCCAATTTATGCTCACAAATTACTTCGTCTGGGTCTATATTAAGGCTCACCACCGGCGTATATCTCGACCAAGCTTCGAGGAAAGTGTTAGGGAAACCCTCGACATCGGAAGTGTTTACGAATATAGAAGCTTTCTCAAAATATCTTCCCACCTCACGATGAGGTACAAATCCAACGAAATCCAAATTGGGTATTTTGCTCGCCTGCTCCTTGATACTTTCATAAAACTTCTTATCCTCCGAGGGGCCTCCAATCATCTGGAATCTGGCATTAGGCAAAGCAGAAGCAAGCTTCAGGAAAAGCTCGGGTTGCTTCCACTGTGCCCTGACTGTGGATACCCACAGCACAATAGGCGGTACTGACTTCTCTATCACTCTTGTTTCTACAGGGTGCAATGCCTTGATTATGACACTATCGCAGCCAAAGTTCCTTTTAAGCATTTCTTGCTGATACTTTGTTTGAGCAACCACACGACGCGCAATCTTGAGGTCAAATCTCCACAGCAAGTTGTATATGTTGTCTCTGCCGGTGCGTTTGCCTAGCACCTCCATGTCGCTAGGGATGCCAATGACAAGTTTTTTTCTCTTGAGCAAACAATAGAGAGCTACTATACCTGCCACGCCTCGAAATCCATAATATATATCAGCATCAGCTTGACTAAGAGCTCTCCACACGAGGTGCGCCGTAGTGAATCTAATTCCTATAGGGGTAGTAGCAGGATATGACTTGATAACTCTGATGCCATCGACTAACTCAGGAGATGGTTGTCCGTAATCTACGACAATAAACGAGACATCGAAATCGCGCTTCGCGAGCTCTCTTCCCAGAAGCACAGATTGTAGTTCGGCTCCCCCTACAATCTCCATATTCTGCCTGGTAAGCAAGGGATAAGCGCTTAAGGATACGATACAGATACTGGTCTTTCTCATAGGCTCTGGTAAATCTGCACTAGCTTCTCAGTTACCCTACTCCAGTCGAATTCTTCTTCGGCGTATTTTCTAGAATTTGCCCCCATGCTTCTTCGCTCTTCAGGATTATCTATTAGATATTTTATTTTATCAGCTAATTGCTGCTCATTAGCAGGGTCAATGAGAAAGCCGTTCCAGCCATCACGAATATGGTGCGGGATGCCTCCGACCCTTGTGCCGATAACCGGCTTTCCCGAAGCCATTGCCTCCAATGTGACAAGGGGATCTCCCTCAGCCAACGAAGGGAGGACAAAAATGTCGGACGCCGCATATAACGCCCTGACTTCTTCCGGCGGAAGAGAACCTGTAGCCACAATGTTCCTATCCAGTTTATGACGCTTAATATAGCCGAGCATTTCCTCCTTATTAATCCGTTTCTCTGTGGCATCGAATGTAAACGGCCCTACTAGCACAAATACCACATTTCCATACCCGAAGTCATTGACCAACATATTTGCGGCATTTACAAGATGCTCCACGCCCTTAATCCTGGCCATTCTCCCAACGAACAGAACAGCCAGTTTCCCTTCCAGACCATACTTTTTTCTAGTACTTTCTCCTGTTTCTGTGTAGGGCCTGAAGAAATCGGTGTCTACGCCGTTGTGCACTACCACTATCTTATTCGCATTAATCCTGGATTTGGAGACAAAGCGTTCCCTGGCCGAATCGTTCAACGCTATTACTCTATTGACACGCCTCATTAAGTAGGGGTCGAGAAACAGGTGAACCCGCTCAAAGAGGCTTAACTTTCTCCCTGATAACTCCCACTCACCTAGATGGCAGGTATAGACCATTTTCACCCGAAGCCTTCGATGCAGAATGCTCACGATCAAACCTATGGAAGTCAGGTGCACGTGTATAACATCTATCTTCGAGCTGTTCCTCCTGAGGTAGCTGCTTACGCCGAGGGCAAATAGGGCTGCATTCAGTTCAGCCAGAACAAAGCGGACGAATCCGGGTGCTTTGGCAAATGGGACCTGCATAATTTTCAGTCTGACTATTTCCACGCCATCGATGTGCTCAACGGGAGGGTCATCTTTTGTGTACTTTCTATCCAAAATGACTACCTGGTGCCCTAACCTCGCCAGGTGCTTCGAGGTATTGACAATTACTTGAAGCGGAGCGCTGCCCTCTTTAGGCGGCATTCTGACGCTGCCTACCGATACTTGCACTATCCTCATGATAAAATCCACATTAGCGGTAATTTCATCTTGTGATAATTTGCCCGCACCTATCTCGGAAGCCTACTTAATATATTAAGAAGAATTGCCTGGCAACGCATTTATGTTGCACCAATGTGTTCGATTCTTGTGGTTCTTTGTGCTATTATAGTCCCATCCGAGTTGCCATGCAATCGATAAAAGCTAAATATTGCTGTTTTGTTTTGATATGATTGGCAGTGTTAAGCAGCCTAAAGTTTCAATAATAATTCTGAATTGGAACGGACTTGAGGATACCATAGAATGCCTCGAATCACTTCAGAAGATAACGTATCCGAATTATGAGCTAATAGTCATCGACAACAACTCTGAAGGAAGTGATGCGGAAGTCTTGAGGGGTAAATTCGGCGGATATATTCATCTAATTGAGAATGATAAGAATTATGGATTTTGCGAGGGAAATAATATTGGAATGAGACATGCTTTAAAGAATCAGGCCGATTACATTCTTTTATTAAATAACGATACGACTGTTGCCACCGATTTCCTATCTGAGCTTGTTAGAGTAGGCGAAAGTGATTCCGAAATAGGATTACTCGGACCGAAGATTTACTTCTACCATGAGCCAAATAAAATCTGGTTTGCTGGGGGGAGAATATCTCTACTCGCGGCGAGCAGTAATCGAGGCTACAGACAACTTGACGAGGGACAATTTGACCAGGTCAGTCGTGTTGATTTTGTTTCGGGCAGTTGCATGCTAATCAAAAGGAGTGTGTTGGAATGCATAGGTTTACTGGACGCTTCATATTTCTTTTCGTTCGAGGACGCTGATTTTTCTCTCAGGGCAATTCAGGCGAAGTTCGTCAATGTGTATGTTCCGAGTGCGAGAATCTGGCACAAGGTATTCAGTTCTGGTAGGAGGAATCCGGATATCACATACTATACCTCTAGAAACGCAATGATCTTCGCCAGGAAGCATTTCCGGGCCTTCAGGAAAGCATCTCTCAGGGCGGTCATTGGGGTTATTACCGAACTGGTTTTCTATACTGTGCGGAATAGGGATGCAAGGATTTTAAGGACCATGGTTAAAGGTTTGAGGGATGGGCTAACAATTGATCTGAAGTCATCCAAAGCCGGCCGAGTCACATGATTGCTACCCTAGCGTCTTTACGCAAAACAAATCGAAGGAAAGTTGAGGGAAATGATACAATATTATAGATGTGAAGCTGGATATTGTTTGCCAGATAATCTCAGGTTTAAACTTAATCCTGCCATCTTGGTCCCTTAAGCCTCGCCAGCCGCACGCTCCGCAAACTTTAAACCCTAATTGCTTAAGTTCGGCGATATTCCAACCTGACATATGTCGTTGATAAGGATTATTGCCGATTTCACCTTGAGGCACATACCCTGCGGGTGTAGAAATAATAATCTTCTTTCTGGCCCATCTTTCCATATTTTGGATCAGCTTATCTCCTTCTTCCTTAGTTAAATGCTCTACTAGCTCAAAAGCTACGACGGCATCAAACGACCTTTCTTTGAATTCTAGGTTTCTCACATCACCCAAGATATATTGAGTATGAAGCCGCTTCTTTTTGCTTTCCTGTAAGGATGTTTCAAATGCCTCAACACCCACCGAGTAGGGGATAGAACAAACCTGAAGCCAAGAACTACTACCACAACCCAAATCCAGAACGGAATCGCATTTTTCGAGTTCTTTGTCTAAATAATAAGCTAAGTAGTGGGTAACTCCTGCAGAAATAGCCTTCTTGTAGAATGCCTTTATGCCCCAGGTTCGTCTTGCCAGGGTCTTCAAGTCGCCAGCGAAAGCGGCGGCAAGCAGGTATATCAATATCCTACCACTGCCATAGTAGATTGCTCGAGTCATGCCGACAAATTTATTCACTCTTGACTTTGCTCGCATCATTAGATATTCTCATGAATAGACTTGCTGAATGAATTGTACCTTAGAACAGCGTCTAACTCAACTGCAAATTCTTGATCTTTCCGGCATTCGCACATTACGATTATTCAAGTGTCTGACAACGGTTGACCGCTACAATGGTGAGGTGTCGAACATGGATCTCAAAAACGTTATTAGTATGAATGCGCTATCGATAGTACTCAATCCCTTTTCCCCCAAGTGGAAAAGGCCGCGACATTCTCGACCTCGACTTATTAGGTTTACAAAAGATGTCCTTAGACGAGAAGACTGCGATATTGGAGATTATACTTATGGGCAGCCGATGGTCATTGGACATCCGGGAAGAAAACTGAAAATTGGCAGATTCTGTTCTATTGCACGGGGAGTTGTTATTCAGTTAGGAGGAAATCACAGGACTGATCTGGTCACTACGTATCCATTTGAAGCTTTTGGAGATATTTTCCCGAAAGCGGCGTATTCGAGGGCGGAAGATGTAGGGCCAATTTCGAAAGGAGATGTTACTATAGGAAATGACGTTTGGATTGGCCAGGGATCCATGATTCTTTCCGGTGTTACTGTAGGAGATGGTGTTGTAATCGGTGCTGGGGCTATTGTTACAGGAAACATAGAGCCTTATTCCGTTGTCGCAGGTAACCCAGCTCGATTGATTAGGAAGAGGTTTGATGAGAATAGGATCAAAGAATTATTGCGAATCAGATGGTGGGATTGGCCGACAGAAATAATCAATGAAAACCTACAAGTTATTTATGATGGCGATGTGCTGAAGATGCGTGACGTACGTCCTGAGACTGCTTAAGAAACCTGATTTTGAACTTCATTCCCGAGGGTCGGCAGCTTAATCTGGCTCCAACGCCGGAGTTACCTTCACATCTGCCTGTTCTGAATTCTCAGCCATGCTCGAACAGTTTTATGTATTTCCTTAAGGCATTTACCAGCCTCTTATCCCTCTCGAGCTTCACCGGCCTTGAGTCTATCTTCCTGAGTGTCTCCTCAAGCTTGTCCACATCATATACCGCTGTAACTTTGCCCTCTTTTTCCAGATGCCTGGCGAAGTCTAACTGGTGGTCATCTATAACTTCGTTGTATTTTTTCAAACGCGGCACTACTACGACCGGCGAACCTTGCTCCTGAGCATCCAGTATGGACATTGCCGGCTGGGTCACCACAACCCTGGCTTTCTTGCACCATTCTTTGATACCTGCCTCGGTGGTGAAGTCAAACCACTTTGCGTTTTGAGGTCGGAAGCTTGTGTGTCCGATCTGCATAACCACTTCCTCGCCCGAGGTGCCGGCTATCTCGTCCATCTTTTTAAGTAGGCGGTCGAATGCTTTGGTGTGCATCCCTACTGTCACGAAGATCAAAGTATCGCCCCCTCATATTTAGCCTTCTTGCCATACTTTTTCAGGAGGCTTTCCCACTGTACCAAGAATAAGTCCGAGACGGGATAGACTATCTTGCCTGTGCCGGTTGGGCGATCTACACGCGTCCAGCTTTCAATGAAAATAGTCTTGATTCTGAAGAGTTTAGCTAGGTAGAAGGCGGGGATGGCTATCTCTGATCCCGTGGAGACGATAAGTTTAGGCCTTTCTTTGAGCAGAATTCTGAGGGTAGATAGCGAAGCGCTTGCCATGACCAGAGGATTCGTGCCAATGTTTCGCAGCAGGTATTTATGCTCAAGTTGACGCGTTCTAACCGAGTCATATGTGATGAAAAACGTCTCGTGCCCCTCGAACGCCTCTTTGAGCTGCAAAATCTCGGTTAAGTGGCCACCGTGGGAGCATACTAAACAAATCTTCATGTTTTGTAGATCGCCATCCTTACAGCCTCTGCTTAAGACTAGCACCGGCAGCTCTAGGCCAGATCAATATTCGGTAATAAGTCCTCAATAAAGGGTTTACAAACTTATCAAGAATGGGGTTTTGTATCTCTTCAAATGTAACTGCCGGACTCATTGAATTCAATATCCTATGTAGATTCTCCCTTCTCCTGACCACGTTTTGTCTCTTTGATTTGACCAGCTTCCATCTGCGTATAATCCAGAAGTAGGATGCCATCTTTTCCTTAAACCAACCTTGCCAAATCGACATGGCTAATAGCCCCATCTCCATGAAGACAAAAATGGGAAGTACTTTTAAGAATACCTTCGTGCGATAGACTTTTAGTAGTACAAGCAACCTGTTCCTTTCAAGATAGTACATTTTTTTCTTCCCAGGTAAGAATTTGTACTTGTGATAGACAATGGACTTGGGATTGCACACTACCTTATATCCTAGTAACTGCATCCTCAGGCCTAAATCTGTATCATCAAGATACATAAAAAAATCTTCATCAAAGAGACCGACCTCCTCAAGCACATTGCGCCTGAGAATGGCAGAACAGACAGAAAGGCCTAGAGTCGCTTGAATACCTCCATCGTTCATATTTTTCTTTCCGTAATTCCTGCACCATGTAAACCCGAGGTAATTCACGTCATTACCTTCAGTGTTTATGGTGTCGGGCTTATCATACAAGAGTACTCTCGATTGGCAAGCAGCTATACCTTCATCTGCCTCCATCACTCTAACTAATTCAGGTAGCCAAGCCTTTTCCACAACAGTATCCGGGTTAAGCAGCACCACATATTTCCCTCTCGATGCAGTGATACCTATGTTGTATCCCTTAGCCGGACCATAATTCTCTTTATTCCTGATGACTTTGATTGAAGGATAATTCTTCTCTACAAAACTAACTGTCTCATCTGCTGAATTGTTGTCAACTATTATGATCTCAAAATCGGAGTAGTCCTGCCTAGTCAGCGATGGTATGCACTCACTTAAATCATTTAGGCTGTTGTAAGACACGATGACCACGGAAACGAACGGACCAGTCATGGCTTCTCTTCAATGCCTGTCACATTTGCCTCAATAATTTTCTACTGGCAAGCTCCTCACTCGCTTTGTCAGACAAATCAGGGATTCCCTTTTGTTGCTTTACCCATTCCACGAATTCTGAGATCCCTTCTTCGAGGCTCTTGCCTGGCTCATAACCCAATTTGCTTCTTATTTTGGTAAGATCTGAGTGGCAATGCCTGATGTCACCTATTCTATACTTCCCAACTATGACCGGCTTTGCGGATCCCCCTAATTTCTCTACGAGAAGATCAGCAACCTCCAGTATGGTTGTCTTTCTACCGCTCCCAACGTTGAATGCCTCATAGTTGGCTTCAGTCTTCTCTAAGGCTAACACGGTGGCTTTGACTACATCAGACACATGCACAAAATCTCTGCTTTCTAAGCCATCTTCATAGACAGGAGGAGGCTTGCCGTTGACTATCCTGGATGAAAAAACTGACAGTATCCCTGTATATGGGTTACTCAATGACTGCCGCTGACCGTACACGTTGAAATATCTCAAAATAACCGTTGGTATCTTATGCGCTCTTGCCATCACAGAAAACATTTGCTCCTGAGCCTGCTTGGTAACTGCATAGATGGACGTTGGTTTCAACAGTGATTGTTCGTCGCTTGGCAAAGGCTCGATACTACGACCACATTTGGGACACTGCATCTGCCATCGCTTTGCTCCAAGTGTATCCTCGGTTCTTTGCTCAGGGTACACTACGCCGCAGCTCTCACACCTATACTTGCCCTCCCCATAGACTGCCCTAGAGGACGCAACAATTACCTTCTTGATACTCTTGCCCTTTTCTATGATTGACTCCAATAGCACTGCAGAACCTTTGATGTTGACATCTACATACCGAGAGATCTGGTACATAGATTGACCAACGCCGGTCTCAGCAGCTAAGTGGACTACAACGTCAATTGCTGATACAGCTTGTTCTACGTCTCCTTTGTTTACAATATCACCTTGAAGGAAATCAACTTTGCCTGCAAGATATGGTGGTAACTTAGCATTTACCCCATGAATTTGAGCAGATAGACTGTCAAAGATTCTGACTTTGTAGCCTTGGCTAAAAAGCGCCTCAGCCAGGTAAGAACCGATAAAACCTGCGCCACCTGTTATCAGGACAGTCTTGCCCATTTAGGATGCTCACACATCACGTAATTGTAGCAGAACCGAGAAAGTTCAGGATAGTCTAAGCCGCTAAACGCAGCTGTGCATAGCTTGGTAATATTAGAATATCTATAATACTATAGTCTTGCTTAGATAGCAAAGATTAGGCCTCAGTGGATTTGCCGTACCCCCCACATTATGTTATTATCGCTTTAGACTAATTTAGCTTATTCATTTCCATCCAGTCAACAAATGAGCAACAATTTCCGAACGAAACGACCTTCCGAACGAACATGCAGAGATGCTCAACTTCATCCTGACGGACAGCGTCCAGAGGTGGTTGCAGCCATCCCGTGTTTTAACGAGGAGCTTTTCATTGGAAGCGTTGTCCTCAAGACAAAAGACTATGTAGATCAGGTTGTGGTTATTGATGATGGCTCAACTGACAAAACAGCCGTGGTTGCTGAAAAAGCCGGAGCCGTAGTGATAAGTCATGGCTCCAACAAAGGCAAAGGCGCTGCGGTGAGTTCTGCTTTCGAGTATGCGAAGAAGGTGGGGTGCAAGGCGCTAGTCCTTCTCGATGGCGACGGGCAGCATGACCCAGCGTACATCCCCTCTTTGGTCAAGCCTGTGCTTGAGGACAAGGCTGACATGGTGGTGGGCTCTCGCTACATGGAGGCGAAGAGCTCTATTCCGGGATATCGGACATGGGGACACCGTGTGCTTACCTTTTTCACCAACCTGGGTTCACGGGTTAAACTGACCGACTCCCAGAGCGGCCTCAGGGCCTTCTCCACAAAAGCCATGCAGTCGTTTTCGTTTGCTGAGGAGGGACTCTCCGTAGAATCCGAGATGCAGTTCCTGGCAAATGAGGCAGGACTCAGGACGATGGAAGTTCCTATAAGCGTAGGTTACTATGGCAAGTCAAAGCGAAGCCCGCTGGCCCATGGAATGGGCGTATTGAATAGTATATTGGGCTTAATCAGCAGAAGGATACCGCTCTTCTTCTTCGGCGTGCCAGGAGTGTTAATGCTGGCCTTTGGTTTTTGGGAAGGGTGGCGTGTCATACACGGGTGGGACACTTACCATACTTTCTGGCTGGGCCCTGCGCTGATCGCTGTATTACTTTGCGTGGTTGGGGCTTTAAGTTTATTCACAGGGCTGATTTTACATACGATAAGATCATTTTTGAAATAAGACTGAACTCGCATGCTTATCGTCAGAAGAAGTTCGCCCAGTACATAGGCCGCAATCTGCGTTCAATCCTAGCTAGCCCATCGGCCGTATCTTCCTCTCTTTTCTCTGGGGTTGCTTGCGACAAACTAGCTTTCTATTGGACTTCTCTGATCCTACTAGAGGTCACAGCGCATTTGGGGCAGCCATATCTCTTCGTCGTCTCGCCAGGCATATCGGTACCGCCTTTCAAAATATGATTGTCTCTGCTATTATGGTTTTGCCCTGCAGCGTCATTGCCTTCTCGGAGCTTCTTGACGCTCTGGGGAGGTGATGCTATCATCGCTTTGTCAAAACCTGGGCGCGGGATAGAGAGATGAATTTCCTAGAGAAGCTGCTGAGTGCATCCAGAAACAACAAGAGCTTGCTTTGTGTGGGGCTCGATCCGGATCCGAAGTTGATGCCTCCTAGGCTCAGCGTGTTCGAGTTCAATCGGGAAATCATAGATGCTACCTCAGACCTGGTATGCGCTTATAAGCCCAACCTTGCCTTCTATGAGGCGCTGGGCATAGAGGGTCTAAAGGCGCTGGAGAAGACTTTGGCGCGTGTACCCAAGGGCATTCCTGTTATAGGAGATGCCAAGAGGGGCGATATAGCATCAAGCTCCGAGGCGTATGCCAGGGCACTATTCGATACTTTTGGCTTCGATGCTTCTACGGTTAGCCCTTACCTGGGCCACGACTCTATCGCTCCCTTCATCGCTTACGCCGATAAGGGGGTATTCATACTGTGCAAGACATCGAATGCTGGGTCTGCTGACTTCCAAGAATCGCTCTATTCTGAGCCGGCATCGGCTGCCAACGCCAGACCTCTATTCGAGCTGGTAGCGCTGAAAGCCAAGGAATGGAACACCCGCGGCAATATCGGCCTGGTAGTCGGGGCAACTTTTCCCGAACAATTGAGAAGGGTGCGCGAGCTTTGTCCCGAGCTTCCTTTGCTCATACCCGGAATCGGAGCGCAGGGTGGCGATCTGGCCTCGGTGGTAAGGTATGGTGTAGATGCCAGTGGGGAGAAGGCGATCATAAATTGTTCCAGGCAGATACTCTATGCCTCAAAGGGGAAGGATTTCGCCCAGGCGGCGCGCCGCGAGGCGCTGAGGTTGCGAGACCAGATCAACGAGCAGTTGGCAACTCGGCGGTGACTTTATGGAGATTAGTCTCGGGGATGTGGTGCGGCTGAAGAAGAAGCATCCTTGCGGCAGCTACGAGTGGCAGGTGGTGAGAGTGGGCGCTGACATCGGGATGAGATGTCGCGGATGCAACCGTAGGGTACTGCTGGAACGGCGCGATTTCGAGCGCAGGGTGAAGGAATATATCTCAGGCGTGGGGAAACAACCCGCAGCCCAATGACTCTAATCTACCCACGGGGCTGGCTCCGGGCCAGGCTTGCCGGGCTAACCCTCCAAGAGAAGGGGTAGTTTAGCCCCCAAGAAATTCCGTCAAAGGGGAGCGCCTGCGCGCTGAGAGACATGTTCCGCCCGTTAAAGCTCGTGCAGCCATCGCTTTTCGGTGAAACTGACCGTTTGATTCGGATAAGTGAGTTGCTAGTCAATTTATCTCGACGAGCCAATCCCGTCTTCTATCTTTCTTCCCGATCACGGGTGCCAGAATAGCCAGAGGGCAAGCGCCCCACACACAGTCTCCAGTCCCATTATGCTCAGTACAATATCCCTCTCCCTCATTCCTCCCTTAGCCTTCGCAATCAACTGGCCCAGACCTTTTGGGCGAGATTGGTCGCAAAACAACTTCCCCCCCTCACATCTAAGCCACCAGTCCTTGCTGGGGAAGCGATTCCTTGCCTTAACCAAGAATTCCAAAACGTAAGGAATTATCACGACAACACCTGCCAATTCCATGTTCCCGATGATCACAGCCGAAGCGATAATTGCTCCGATGCTGAATGTTCCCACGTCCCCAATGAAGACCTTGGCAGGATACCAGTTGTATACGAGAGTGGCTAGTATCGCTCCGAATGCCGCAATTAATATTAGAAACGCAGCAGTCTCATGATGAATATAGGCAATTGACGCCAGAAATGCCACCCCTATCAGCCCTACCCCTGCTTCCTCCCCGTTAAACCCAGCTAGCATATTGACGGCATTGGCCGCCCCAGTGACACCGAGCGGCACCAGAACCAAGGAATAGACGATGCCGAAATCCACAAGCCCCATGAAGGGGATGTGCATGGTGGTATCGCCAGCCCTTACGGCCACCAGGGGGATGGCAGCAAAGAGAGGAAGTAATGCCTTGATAACCTGTCGAAGTTTCATCAAGTCGTCAAGGACACCGATTAAGGCCATTATCAACACGGTAGATAGGGCGGCAACGATCATGGTCAAATTAACAGAAAGGAATCGACTGAGAAAGGTGTTGGCAGCAATTATTGTGAGAATGCCGCCAGCAAATCCGAAGACCAGGAGCAGACCGCCCATCTCAGCCACCGCTGGATGGTCAGGCTTGTGCATATCTTCACCGACAATACCTTGTCTCCTCAAACGAGGTATAGCTATTCGGAAAGCGAAGAATGAGACAAGAAAAGATATGGCCAATATTAGGAGCGCTAGCAATGCTGAAGGCCAAGTAATCTTATCCATTTGTCTAGGCGGCGATCTCTACTGTACTTTCCTCATGCGTCTCGCCAAACTCCTAATGCCGCATCTTAAAACCCTCTGCCTAAGTAGCTGGATGATGCTATTCTATCGCTCGTACAGAGTTCCGCGAGATGTATCGTTCTAGTTAGTCTCTATAGGTACTATATCGCGATGCTGCTCATAGATGTTCTCATGGGAAACTGGCACTTATAATAGCAGTTCGGGTCACTATTTTCAAGATGCTGATGGGGCGCGAGTAAGGTACTATCAGATACCTGGCTTATTCGCTACAGTGGGTCTCTTCGAGGAGCCTAGCAGCTCTTCGTAGATACGTATTGTCTGGCCGATGATTATTCTTTCGTCGAATTCTCTTATGGCCTTCTGGCGACCGTACCTGCCCATATTCATTCTAAGTTCTTCATCATCGATTAACCTTTCGACTGCTGAAGCCAATGCTGTGTGATCCCTTACCGGTACCAGAAAACCGTTCTTGCCTTCCTCCACCACCTCTTTGCAGCCTACCGAGTCGGTCGTGACAATCGGCTTTCCCATGGACATCGCTTCCAAAAGCACTGTGGGGATTCCTTCCCTATAGAAAGAAGGCAGGGTCACTATGTCCGAGATGTGTAGGATCTCTGGTATATCCCTCCTCTTCCCAAGGTACTTTATCAGTCCTTCATGCTCCGCCTGCCGTATGAATTGTTCACTAACAGCATCGGGATTACCAGTGTCAATCGGGCCCACAAGAAGGAAGACAACGTCAGGACGAATTGCTCTAATGACTCTCGCCATGTCAATAAACTCCCTTATCCCCTTGCTCCATAAAAGACGAGAGATGAGAGTAACAATGACCTCGCGCCCATGTTCCGGAATCCCTAGTTCACGACGCAGTTTACCGAGACCATCCTGGCTGACATGCTCGGGACAGAATCTCCTCGTGTTTACCCCCTCGCTCCTTAATAGTACCCCTTTATGTTTGTCAACTATCTTGTTTCTTTCGAACACTCCGAAGTCATCTTCATTCAAGAATATTACACGCTTGGAAAACCTGAAACCAAACCTATACAAACTTGTTACCAACCTCCTTAGAAGGCGGGTCTTCAAGTCGCTTTCGGTGAAAACATATCCCAGCCCGGTAACTGAGTTGACGATTGTAGGAACCCCCGCAAGCCTAGCAGCTAAGTTTCCATAGATGTTTACTTTTGGGGTAAAGTTGTGAACTATGTCTAACCCACTGTTCCTAAATATCCTGTAGAGCTGCCACAGGGTTCTTGCTTCATTGATGGGGTTCGTTCCTCTCCTATCAATATAAAACGAGTGATGTGCTAGCCCCATTTTCGTGAATTCCTGAGCATATTCGCCGCCAGGACAGACAACATGAACTTCAAAGCCTTCAGCTATAAGCTCCCGTATTAATCCCAGCCTGAAATTATATAGGCTGAAGTCGGTGTTGGAAATTAATGCTATTCTGGACATTTTCGTTCATACTGTGGTCAATGGTGGGAACTAAACACGTTCATTTCCTCATAAGGCCTCACAGTTGGAAGGCGATCAATGGTTCACAATGACAGCTGCCTCGCTCAGGTCAATCCCCTTCATGTTTCCTATCTGCTTGCTGGAGAATCCATCCGGCAGCTTGCTGAAGGGCTACACACGAGAAATCCGATTGAGTCTCGGGGCTGTCGAGACGAGGCTCCTGTGTCTGTTTGCTGTTACTGATGAGAATTGTAGTACAACCTGCTTTCTTACCAGCTTCCCTGGCTCGCTTGAGGCAAGAGATAGCTATCCTGAGAGGTGAGAATGCTACGTCGAAGTACGCAAGAAGCGTTATGAGCGTCAGTACTACAAATGATGTTGCTGCTTTCCTTGCTCCTCATCTTTCCGAGTCGTTCCTTCAGCTCGGAAGAGTTGGTCAGCTAATAATCGCTGAATTTGATTTGCGTCTATATAATGGAGTTATTTCAAAACCATGCTCTCAATCCATTTGTAGGTGTTCCTAAGACCTTCTTCAAGTGAGATTCTGGGCTCCCAATTTAGGACTTTTCTACACAGGGTATTATCAGAGTTCCTCCCGCGAACCCCTTGTGGTTTATCTAATTGATAGGTTCTCCGTATTTTCTTACCAGCAATCTTGGAAATCATGTCTATCATTTCATTAATGGTTACCAATCTGTCTGAACCAATGTTTAAAGGCTCCCTCCAATCGGATTCCATAAGCGAATAGGTTCCTTCTAGACAGTCATCAATGTAGAGGAAACTGCGTGTCTGCTTGCCATCTCCCCAGACCTCGATGGTATCTCCATCTCTTGCTAAAGCTATTTTTCTGCACAAGGCTGCTGGTGCTTTTTCTCTACCGCCATCGTATGTGCCTTTCGGGCCGAAGACATTGTGATAGCGAACGATTCTTACATCGAGTCCATGGTCCTCACGGTAGTCTCTATATAACCTCTCGGAGAACAACTTTTCCCATCCATACTCATTGTCAGGGTCTGCTGGATAAGCGTCGCTTTCTTTCAGAGGGGTTACCTCAGGACTCTCTTGTTTATATGTTGGATAGACGCAGGCTGAAGAGGAGTAGAACAATCTTTTAACCTTATTCAGTCTCGATGCTTCGGCCATATTAACATTTATCAATACATTATTACGCATTACATCTGCCTTCACCTCGGTTATGAAGCCTATTCCTCCCATGTCAGCGGCAAGAGTGTAAACCTTGTCTATCCCTTTGGTTGCCTTCAAACAATTCTGGGGGTCTCTCAAATCGAGAAGTAAGAATTCATCGGCTTCGTCATTTGGCGAAAATTCCGGATATTTGATGTCTGCCCCTCTAACCCAATATCCCTTCTTCTTTAAGAATCGGACAAGGTGGGAGCCTATGAATCCTCCAGCTCCTGTAACTAATATCTTATCTTTTTTCTCCTTCATTCTTTCACCTCCTCAAACATTGGGTAATTCCTGGTAAGTCTCCGGTATAATCTTAAGCGGTCTGAGGATCAGTCCGTTCACTCCCCATACTCTATGACACGCAATGCTAGCTGCAATTTCTTAACTAATACTCTTACCAGTATTCCGGGCTATTATAGCTGAAACCCGAAGAATATAGCAAGATCTGACTTTGTACTTCTCCAGAAACCTCACCATGATACTCAGAGGGGAGACATTTGGTAACCAAAAGCAAGAGATGCAAACAGACCTGGTAGCAGTGTGGAATGTCGAATAGCGGAGGCTCTTACGTCAGGATATTTTACAGGAAACCAGGGACTTGACCCCACATACAGTTTGCCTTACTATGTGCAAAATAGCTTCGTGGCAAAATCATCGATAAGACTGAGTGTTATGACGATTTAATATATTCAATTAAGAATAATATATAGGCATACGGAGGTTAATCATGGACCAGCGAAATATCTATGAAGAGCCACGAGTAATACAAGACATAAATCAATGTATATTTTATCACACAATGGATCTGCCTGGAATGGGGAGAATCAAGGGCAATTGGGATCTTCGTGCTGGGTTACGGGAATACCTAGGAAATGTGAATTTCCAGGGCAAGCGAGTTCTCGACGTTGGTTGTGCAAACGGCGTCCTCAGTTTTTATATGGAGCAACAGGGTGCCGAAGTGATCTCTTACGATCTCTCCAAAGAGTATGATTGGGACATGGTTCCATTCGCAAAATGGAAGTATTGTGAACACATTTCCAAAGAACGAAAGACCATAATTGACAAGATCAACAACGGTTATTGGTTTGCACACAGGCTTCTTAATTCTAAAGCCAAGGTTGTTTACGGCACTGTGTACGGCATTCCTCAAGACATAGGGCCTGTTGACATAGCAGTTTATGGTAGCATTCTTCTTCATCTTCGAGATCCATTCCTTGCCCTTCAGAACGGCCTTCGATTAACGCGGGAAACTGTTATTGTTACAGAGGTGTTAAGGGGACAGGATGTTCCGACTAAAGAACCTTATCTAGGATTCTTGCCAGACCCAAAGAAACTGGAACCTGTAGATACCTGGTGGGATCTTCGTCCTCAACTGACTGAGCGTATGTTAGGCGTGCTTGGTTTTGAGGATACCAAAGTGACTTACCATACTCAGTTGTATGAGGGCAAAGCTAATCAACTTTATACTGTCGTAGGCCACCGAACATCCTAGATTCCGCAATTTCATGTAATTCATTAGGCAATCCATTATTAGAGGGGTTGATAGGCAGTTCTGCAATATATTATAGGAGCAGAAGACTGCTCTTGTCACGTTAAAGAAGGCATGACTGCAAAGCATGATGACGAAGGTTATTACAGTATTTGGCACTCGCTCAGAAACAATAAAGTTGATCCCAGTAACTAAAGAACTGGAGAGGCATCCAGATAAAATAGTCTCAAGGACGTGTGTTCTCTCACTGCACCACCACGTTAATTGTGGCATCCGTTGCTACTTTCTTTGGTCGGGTCAGGCTGGGGTTCGTCGAGGTGCTTGAAGTTCTAGCTGAGAACCGGAGGCGGCTGAGGATTGATGCGCGAGCCGGTATAGCGGTGATTTTGATAGTATCCTGTTAATAGTGGTGATATCGGTTAGCTTTGCGGGGCATACCTCAGTCTTTGGTGAGTGACCAGTCTAACAGGATACCTAATTCTTTCGGAAGATTGCCACGTGTCTTAACTGACATGCTGAGGGATATGAATGCCACATAGAGCTTATACCTTGAGGCCACCAGTTGCATCTCTAATGATAGTATTGGTCATTATAGGGCTTTCTTTGGCAGTGATTTGGCCGACTTTGACTAATCATTGGCAACTCCTTGATGACGGAGTCACATTGTCAAGTGCACAACACTTGCAAAAGAATTGGAGCAGCATACTTGAATCGGCTAATAATAATGGTCGTTTTATGCCCGCTTATGTCGCTTACTATGCTCTACTGTACAAATTCTTTGGAACTGACCCCCGCGGTTACTATGCGGCACAGGCAGTGATACTGATTCTGTCCAGCCTGTTGATTTACGCCATCATTCGCTTGCTGACACGCAAAAGCATTCTCGGTCTTCTCGGGGTCTTGATCTTCCTGTTCTCTTCGGCGATAGGTGAAAGCTACTATACAATTAGTAAAGCGGAGCCGCGCATGGTATTGTTCCTTCTAGCATCGCTTTACTTCTACCTACGCGCCGATTTTGTTATGGGGCAGACCGATTCAAATTCAACAGATCATCGCTTCGCTAGGCTAGAGTCTGCGGCCTGTGTAATTGCGAGCGGTGCATGTCTTGTGCTTGCTTATTTCAGTAAAGAAACAGCGGTCATTCTTCTGCCTGCGTCTTTTTTCTGGGTCGTCGCGGTTTTCTGCTTACAGCCACATGAAAAACAGCGAAAGGGTGTCGGCGCAGCGCTTGGATATTTCGTTATCAACGTATTGGCTTTTGCAATCTTCGCGCTCGTCGCCTATGTATGGGCTGGAACCCCACTTCCTTGGCAAGGTAGTTATACTTCGCAACTATCATTTATACCATCCTTGGACAACTTTCTTTTATACAAAAAAGGTAGCCTCGATATATTGCTGCTGACTGGCCTTTCCTGTGCCGGTATATTGGTGTGGCTTATATCGCATCATCGTTCATTAAGTAGGACATCTTCCTACACATCGCTTTTCTTTCTTTTCGCTGGAGCCTATTTCTGCTTGTTCAATTTTTTTTGGCGAGGATTCAGCATTTATTATTTGTTGCCTGTAGCTGCATTCATAGCGATTGCTGTGTGCCTGCTAACCAAAATCGTTGCTGTTGACCAGCGGTCCGGACGTTTGCGTACATTTACCTTCGTGTTCGTAGCGCTTGTTCTAGTGCTGGTCTTTGCGTACTCTATTCCGACGCTTTACAATACGGCGTCTGCTCTAAAGATTTGGGACAGAGTGAATGCGCAGATGCTTACATGGTCGGCTAGCGTGCCTAGAGATACCGTGTTTTTCTTGAATTCTCCAAACGACTTTGAATATAACTACGAGATGCAAGTACTCTTACCGTTGCTGTACGAACGCTCAGATGTTGGTGTCAGGAGTCTATATTCCCCGCAAGATTTACTACAATATGCGAAACCTGGTGACATCATCCTTGTTAATTTCGGCAGAGAAGCAAATCCCTATATTATTTCAGCACGCATGGTACACGACATCGGTTCTCTAAAGTTGACTCAGAGCTGGATCTCAGGCAGCATGGCTGACTTACAACTAGAAGACATTTTTCGTACAGAGAGCGAGAGGCTAACTGTACAACCACTCACCTTCCATCCAGCCATTTTCGGTTTGGGTTGGGCAGCGTATAGGATTATCACACCTCCTTCGGCAATATTGAACAAATATGCAGATGGCTGGATTGGCCCAGAAGCTGACTTGTGGCTTCGTGGCGACATATTGCCAGCGACAGTTGTGTTGTCTGGCAGGTCGTTCCTACCCGATGCAATAGACTATCCGATCAATCTAGAGGTTTGGCTTGGACAAAGTCTGGTTGAACCCTTAACTATCGAAAGTCCAGGAAATTTTAGTTTGTCCTTCCTGATTAAGGAGAGTTCAGGCGGGCACGAGGGGGTCATTGACCTAAAGCTTGTGTCAGACAAATCATTTGTTCCAGCGAGATATTACGCAAGTCCTGATACGCGTGAACTCAGCATCATTGTCGATACTATCACGGTCGAGGAAGTGAAGAGATGAAAAACTCACTGACTGTTGTAATCCCTATATATAATGAATCTGAAAATATTCTCCCTCTGTATGGTCGGCTTTCCAAGGTTTTAGACGAAGTCTCCCAGAAATACCAGATAAAGAGCGAAATCCTCTTTGTGGATGATGGTAGTACTGATAGTTCAATAGACAATATCATACTGCTACATGAGCGGGATCGGCGAGTAAAATTAGTAAGCTTCTCAAGAAACTTCGGACACCAAATGGCCGTCACCGCCGGCCTAGATTACGGAAGTGGCGATGTCATCGTCATTATGGATGGTGATTTGCAGCATCCCCCAGAATTGATTCCACAACTTATCCAGCAGTGGCAGGCTGGCTATGAAATCGTGTATACAATTAGACAAGATACCGCTAAGGCGAGTATTGCCAAGAGGTTGACGTCGCGCCTGTTCTATAGACTGATGCAGTTCATGTCACGTGTCACTATTCCGGAAGGCAGTGCTGATTTTCGGCTAATGGATCGTCAGACAGTTGAGGTTTTTAAGAGCCTCCGCGAGAAGGATCGCTTCCTACGCGGGTTAATACCTTGGGTCGGCTTCCGACAAATCGGGGTGTCCTATTCTGCTGACAAGCGATATGCTGGGCAGTCGAAGTACTCAACGTTAAAAATGCTGCGCCTTGCTTTAGACGGAATTCTTTCGTTTTCAATTGTACCTTTACGTTTATCTTTCTTTCTAGGGCTTATAGTCTCACTGCTCGGCTTTCTCTATGCACTGTACGCTTTTGCCGTTTTTGTAGCTGGTCGTGCGATGCCAGGATGGACATCCATTTTAATCGCGGTTCTTATCCTAGGAGGTGTACAAATGATTGTACTTGGTATGGTGGGGGAATACATAGGAAGAATCTATCAAGAGGTCAAGAATCGCCCTCTCTATATTGTCCGCAGAACACTGGGATTGGAGGACCAGACATGACTTTCCTACTCTTAATAATAATATATGCCGCGATGAGCGCATCTGGTCTGGCTTTGCTGAAGACCACCTTCATGGAAACCTCGCTTCATTGGAGTTCGTTGACTAGCTCACTAGCCACGGTTGCGTCTCTGATACGCAATCTCAAATTCGTATTGGGCCTAGTCTTGTACCTAGGAGGATTCCTGTTGTGGTTGAAAATCTTGATAGAACGTCCTCTCAGTTATGCCTTTCCTATAGCGAGTGGCGCCCTTTATGTGGCCATTACCATTGTTGCGTTTCTTTTTATGAGCGAGACCATTAGTTCTGTGCGACTTATGGGAATTATCCTGATACTCCTGGGAATCGTTTTGGTAGGGAGGACGTTATAATGTCTGACCCCCGATACTTTTACGAGCAATTTGCAGAGGAGTTTGATACCCGGGTTAATGTGTACGACTTGGAGAAGCGACTGCGCATCGTCTTTGGGGAGCTACTTCAGCCTGCTGAAGTGGTTGGTCGAACACTGCTGGATGCGGGTTGCGGGACAGGATGGTTTAGCGCAAATGCGTGTGAATGGGGCGCGCGGGTCACTTCTTTGGATGTGGGTGAACGCCTGCTATCTGAGGTGGCTAAGAAGTGCGACTCTGACCGCATCGTTGGCAGTATTTTAGAATTGCCTTTTAGGGATCAAGCTTTCGACATCGTGGTTTGTAGCGAAGTTATCGAGCATACAGTGGATCCGCCACGGGCTCTCAAGGAATTGCAGCGCGTTTTACGGACAGGGGGAATATTGGCTCTAACCACGCCGAACCGGCTCTGGAAATTCGCGATCTATGTTGCCAATGCGCTCAAAGTCAGACCTTATGAAGGCCTTGAGAACTGGATAAGCTGGTTATCGATGCGCAAGCATATGGAAGAACTCACTCTGGAGATCGAGTGTATGTTTGGGTTTCACATCGTACCTTTTGTATCAAGCAAACTTTATGGCTTCCTTGACTGCATGGATCATTATGGTGAAAAATTAGGGCCGGTAATGCTAAATATGGCAGTACGAGCCCGGAAGTACAATGTATACAAGGCATTAAGGGCAGACCTGTGAAAGAGGAAATCTGAGGGCTCATATGCCCAAATCACCTGATAAGGCATTTTACCACAGTGCCCTTGTGGCATATAACCAGGGATGCCCTGTCGCATTATTGTCATTGAACAAGGTACGGTCGCACTAGTGAAACAGGAAATAGTTGTTTCCCCAAAATGAGTTACAAGTCCTAGCGCTAAACCTGAGGTTACTAATAAGGTCGACCATTTGCTGGTCCCAAACACGCGGTTCTCTTTTCGACATTGCAGCCTCCCTGTTGACACAACAGATTTCCAAATGAGAAGCGGTCGGCTAGCGATAATAACTTCGAGTTTCAATGCCACCACTTAATGGTTCAGCGCCATCATTAACCGACAGCTCCTGGTTGCTGGCTAAAAAGGCATTTCTTTCATATACTTCAGGCCCTCCTCATGAATTCCCTACTTTGAACGTTGAGGAGCGCAGCTGTCTATTCCAAGCAAATTACTACCATAGTCTCATGCACATCTATTCAGGGTTCTTAGAAGTTGCGTTATGATGCTTTCCCAGGTATATTGCTGGACGCGTTGTTGAGCCTTCTGCCCTACTCGCCGCGTGGCGTCCTGATCGCTACATAATTTCAGGAGGGTTTCCGCCAACACCCGCGGGCTACCAGGTGCCACGAAACACATCTCCTTCTCAGTGAATAGTCCACGGAGGTTTTCCAGATCAGGCAAGATGACAGGCCGTGCCATGGCTGCATACTCAAATAGCTTTATCGGTGCGCCCGTCGGTAACGTATTCGGCAGAACTGCAATATCAAATAGAGCAATCTGTTCAAATGCGTGTTCGTGGGGAAGTGGGCCAAACCATGTTATTCGATCACCGATACCTAGCTTTCGCTCCAACATTCGTAAATTGGGATATTCCTCTCCGTGGCCGACTATGTACAAACGAAACCGCCCTGGGTACTCAGCCTCAAGGAGATGCAAGGCTTCCAGCAACAAATCCACTCGGTGCCACCTGCTGAGACTACCCACAAAGCCAATTGTGAAGGGAGGGCCCTGGGCAAAGGGACGGTGCAAGCGCGCCAGCTCCGTGCCTTTTTGCAGGAGCCGCTGGGGGACGCCGTTGGGCTGAACAAGGATTTTCGCTTCGGGTAACCCTAACTCAACATAGTAATCTCTTGAAGCGGTTGAAACAGTCACAACGAGCTCTGCTACTTTGCCAAGCCGGCGCATGCATCGGCGGTGCAGGCAGGCGAAATAACCATCGTTACGGAAGGCTCGCTCAATGGGGAACGGCGCGTCCAAATGGATGATACTCGGGCAGCAAGCTGCTCTGGCTAATGGAACTCCAACTAAGTCGTAGATGCCAGCACGGTGGAACACGAGATCGAAGGAGCTGCAACCGAGTCGATGCCTGGCTTGCCTCCAAAGACGTAGCTGTAGTCCCAACTCAATGGTATCTTTTGCCCACCAAGGGAAACGGCGTAACCAGTTGCGCAAGTGTCCCTCAGTGCCAGCAAACTCATAGGGTTGTAGCTCATGGGGACCAACCAACTCGACGACATGCCCGAGCTGGCGAAATGATTCTGCCATCTCTATCACTTGGACAGCATCCCCGCCACGACCTACGAGTCCATAACTGAATAGGATGCGCATTGTTATCGAGGGATCAGCAGGCGTTTAGCTACTTTGCGCAATAGTGGATACCAACGACTGTTGCGCAATCGGTAAGCCTGTCGTGCTAGCCACCGCAGTTGGTCGACCTCTAGTTGTGACCATATTTCTTGGGACATAGATGTATGCCCTGATTCTGGCGAAGCAATGAAAGAGGGTTCAGCCTTGAGTTGTGCAAACTTCTCTAGGGCTTGACCGAAGGCCATCCACCAAGCTCGACTGTGAGGTTCAACGCTGTAGTATTGACGTATATAATCACGTGTCTGGATAGGTTGCGCTTGTTGGCTTAGCCACCCAGCCAGCACTCGTGCCAAATCGTCTGCATCTTCTGCACGGGCCAGTAGTAGAGGCTGTTCAAACCCTCGTTGCTGAGCGAGCCGGTTGAATTCAACCATACCCGGTAGATCTGAGCATAGTACAGGGATATTACATGCGAGCGCTTCAAGGATCGCTATCGGCATGCCTTCGATGCGGGATGGTTGGACAAAAAGCCGAAACTCCGAAAGGTGCCGTTCAGGATATCTAACCGGAGCTAGCAACTCGACATTATGTAGGCCTAGCTCTGCTATCATCCGCTGGCAGTGCCTCAGTTCCTCTCCAGAGCCGTAGAAACGCACAGGCACATCGGTAAATCTTTGATAAATCTTGCTCCAGGCGATTAGAAACAGGTCGATTCCTTTGGTTTGGTAATAGCTGGTGATTGCGCCGATGTAAGGGCCGAGAGAACTCTCCGGAAACTTCTCGACTTCTATCGCTTGGCCAATAACAAGCACATCACGTTTGTACTGCTGTCGGATAAATTCGGCTAAGAACTCCGAATGGGTAACAATGAGCGTCGGCACACTCTTATCGCTGTCGGAGGTATCAGTGCGATGGACGACTTCGATGGCAGGCTTATGGGCTCCGCTGATAGCTTCGATTGCCCAAGCTGGCACCCAGTGGTAAATAATCAAATCGTAAGTCTCGAATGCTGATCTTAGTTTGTCCCTCGCGGACGATTTTGAATCAGCCTTGATGTAGCGATAGGTGAAAGGACATGTTTCCGGAGAATTCTGGCCGCCGGCCACGAAAACGTCAGCATTGAACAATTTCTGATGCAAAGCAATCATCGTTTCAACTCCGCCGTGAATAGCGTTTCGTGTGACGATCGCTACCCGAGGCATTAAACTCACGTCTCTTGTGCTAAAACCTGTCATAACAGAAACCACCTTATCGAAAAAGACACCATCTAATGATGCGAGATGGTGCAACCATGTTTCAAAACAGCATACGTACTGATCACGGTCTTCTAAATCTAGACTTCAACACCAGACATCCGGCGCAACTTCTTGGCTCCTGCTAAGCCAAGACTACCTAAACTGCCGAGCCCCATGATCAAAAACAAAGACCGTTTAAGGTTTCTAGGTGAATAGCTCCATGCTCTCAAAGCATAGTGCCGCGCCATTCCGATGTCACCAGTCCAAAAGCAGCAACTGGCTGCCCGATAGTAGATGTTGCTCATCGCTTTGGCCTTAATAGAACTAACCTCAGGTGGCAAATCAGGCGTGGCAAACAAGCGATCGTAGGTACGAATTAGCTCAGGACCAAAGCGTGACACTGACTTAACCGACTTGGCACTTTGATGAAGTCGCAAAGTGGCGAGACGCTTGGGCAGATATGCCATCTTATGTTTTGTGCTCAACCGTAACCAGTAATCAAAATCCATCACATAATGCAGTGATTCATCTAGAACCCCCACTGTTTCCAGAACATGCCGTCGCATAAATGTTGCCGGCTGAGGTATGTAGTTGAACATTGACTTCACTAGGTCCAAATAATCGTAAGGGCGAGTCGGGTAGGGTCGAAGGAACCTTCCCTGCGTGTCTATGTAGTCGCAATCTCCGTAGACAGCATCTATCTCTGGGTGCGCTTCAAAGAAAGATACCACTTGCGTTACTGCACCAGGAAGGTAGGTATCATCAGAGTTCAGCCAGGCAATGATTTCGCCTTTGCTCAGCTTCCAGCCTTTATTAATAGCGGCTGATTGGCCGTTATCTGGCTCCGAGAGGTACCGTAATCGACTGCCGTAAGAGCGTAGAATTTGCAGCGTGCCGTCGGTTGACCCACCATCCAAAACCAAGTATTCAATGTTCGGATAGTCCTGATTAAGAACAGATTCAATTGTTCCAACAATGAATCTGCCTTGGTTGAGTGAAGGGGTCACGATTGATACAAGCGGCTGTTTACTCATAGCACTATCTTCGTTTCTGAATTCCCCCCATACATATGGCCGCGCGCAATTCTTCAAGCGATATTGTTGCTGTACCCACTTTTCCCACTACTATGCCTGCAGCGGTATTCGCAAGATGGGCGGCCTCCTCTAAGTCAGCTCCAGCCGCTAAGGATAATACCAAAGTGGCAATCACGGTATCACCAGCTCCCGTGACGTCGTAGACATGGCGTGCCACGGTGGGAATATGCAAAGCTTCACGGCGAGGCTGGAAAAGGGTCATACCTTCAGAGCCGCGGGTTATAAGAACAGCACTTCCTTCCAAAAGGGTCAAAAGTCGTTGCCCTATTTCCGTAAGACTATCAGGAATGTCCAGAAGATGATTCAAGGCGAGACGCGCCTCCTGCAAGTTGGGGGTTAGTACAGAAGCCCTACGATACTTGCGATAGTCTCGTCCTTTGGGGTCGACAGCAATCGGCTTGCCAGCTCCGCAGGCTGATTTGATGATCCCCTCCGCAATTCGAGAAGTTACCAAACCTTTAGCGTAATCCGATAGCAACACAGCATCAATCTTACTCACATGCTCATCCACCCATTCGAGAAGGTCATCTTCCATCTCTTGTGGGAACGGCCTGCGTTCCTCAAGGTCAACTCTAACGATCTGCTGGCTGTGAGCGATAATGCGAGTCTTAGTAGTAGTAGGGCGATCAGGGTCGGTAAGAAGCCCATTCTCTATATTATAGTAGGTTAATGCCTCGACGATCCTATCACCCTGAGCATCCTTGCCAACGACACCTCCCAGCATTGCTCGTCCACTCAGGGTAGCTACATTGGCTGCAGCGTTTGCTGCGCCGCCCAAGGTCCAGGTTGTTCGCTGAAGCTCTACCACTGGTACAGGCGCCTCAGGGGAAATGCGATGTACTTCACCCCACTTGACCTCATCGAGCATTACATCGCCTATGATCAGGACTCGCTTGTTCGAAAACTTGTCCAAGACTTCTAATAGAGTATCAGCTTTCATCAAGTCTCCTTGGGCTGGCTCAAAATATAGTCGACCACCTCTGACCAATTGGCAGCTACACAAACAGGAGTTGGATCGGTCATATGACATAATTGGTTTGTATCCATCAGGATTACTTGACACCCGGCATGCTCCCCTGCTTCAATATCCTCCACTTTATCGCCGATCATGAATGAGCGCTTCAGGTTGAGCCCTAGCTTCTCTGATGCTTGAAGGAACATCTCAGGTGATGGCTTTCGGCAAGTACATCCGTCCCACGGCGCGTGGGGGCAATAATAGGCACCATCCAATTTGGCACCATGCTCTGCTAGCAAACCGACCACCCGATGATGAACGCGTTTTACATCCTCCAATGTTAGCAAACCGCGTCCAACACCAGATTGGTTGCTGACAAGAATAAGGTGGAATCCCTCTCGTTTCAGGCGGGATAGCGCCTCTCCAGCGCCAGGGAGTAACCGCACTTGTTTTGGGTCCTTCAGGTATCCCAGGTCATAAATGATCGTGCCATCGCGGTCGAAGAATACCGCTCGTTTCTCAACCCTTTTCATAATCTTTCTTGAAGCTCATCTTTTGAATACGATTAATAAGTTCCGAGGTCGAATGCCCAGGCCGCAGAGGCAGGAACTCGATACGGCCTCCGTAAGCCTTTACACAACGAGCCTCCGGGATGGGCTTGCCATGAGGTGGAGCATAGTCTGATCCCTTGCAGTGGATGTCCGGCTTAAGGCGATTTAGCACCTTCTCTGGCGTAAGTTCGTTGAAAATTACCACGTAGTCTACACATGTAAGGGCGGCTAGCATCTCGCCACGCTCTTTAGCTGGAAAGAGCGGGCGCCCTGGACCTTTCAGCTTGCGCACTGAGTTGTCGCTATTTATACCTACCACCAGGATATCCCCGAGGAGCCTGGCAGCCTGGAGGCTCTTCACGTGCCCTATGTGCAAAAGGTCAAAGCAGCCATTCGTCCAGACCACCGTCTTCCTTTCCAACCGCCATCGCTCCCGCATGTCCAGCAGCTTCTCCCACCCTACCATTTTCTTGGGCTTGGGATGGGCTTCTTCTGATCTCGAGGGAATTTCACCTGCTTCTAAAGCTGCCTCAACAGCCTCACACAATAAGTGCCCAATAGTAATGTGGCATTCCTGAATACGGGGTGTATCCCTCGAAGGAACTGCAATGGGAATACTTACCAGAGATGCCAGTTTGTCGCCATCTCCTCCTGTAAGGCCAATGGTGACAAGGCCCATATCCTTTGCAGCCTGCACGCCAGCCAGGACATTTGGTGATCGGCCACTGGTGCTGATGGCGATGACCACGTCTCCAGTTCTACCTAAGGCTTGTACCTGCCTTGCGAATATCTGCTCAAAGCCGTAGTCGTTCCCGACAGCAGTTAATATAGAGGTGTCCGTAGTAAGAGCTATAGCTGGCAGTGGGCGACGTTCTTGATGGAAGCGCCCTATGAACTCGGCGGCAATATGTTGTGCGTCGGCCGCACTGCCGCCATTGCCAAACAGCATCACCTTGCTGCCCTGTGCCAGAGCGGCAATAATAGCCTGGGCCGCCTGTACAACGGCTTCAGCTTTTTCATCCGCCAGTCGTTTATTCAGTTTACTACTCAATCGCAATCGCTGGACAATTGAAGAGATATTCATATGGCCAAAAAACATTACTCCTTTTGTCTGAATCAGTCAATTCTTGTCTATATTATGCCCTTTAGTGAGTTGTTCCACTACTGCCGTTTTCACTTGCTTCACACTAACGCCCAAAATGCAATGTGGAGAATCAGCTTTGCATTCGTACACACATGGAAACATAGGCCTGTTCGGTTGTACCACAGTGTGACTAACACCCCACGGCCCAAACCGCATTGGTGAGTTGGAACTCAATATCCACCCAGACTTCGGGTGACAGGAGATTTCGACCACGGGGACACCGACTGCTGCTGCCATATGCATCGGCCCAGCATCACTACCTATATAGAGAGAACAGCGCTTCAGGAAAGCCGCTGTCTGACGAAGTGTGATCTTGCCTATGACGCTAATGACGCACGAGCCTAATTCTCTCCGGAGTTCCTGTCCCAGCAGCTCTTCCCCTGGACCGCCGATCACAACTAACCGGGGACTATATCTACTTTGGAGCCACAAACCTAACTCTGCATAAGAAGAGAGAGGCCATTGCCTCTTTACATGCCCGGCTCCTGGGCACATAGCTATCAGCAAATCGCCGAGGCTAACACCGTTTTGTCTTAAGAGCGCTTCAGCAAATGCTTCGTCCTCCTTGCCAAGCCATAACTCCAGGTGCTCGTCCTCGACTTGTCCACCCAAGAAACGAATTATATCAAGGTTCTGCTCCACCTCATGCTTTACCGCTTCGTTGTCTAGAACGTGAGTGAACAACCTATCGTAGCCGTTGTTGGACTGACGTTTGTGAGGAATGACGTTCTCCGAATGGCCCACCCTCCACGGCGCGCCACTGAAATATGTAACAAAGGAACCATGGTAGAGATCTGCATCCCAACGAGGCAAAATAGCTAAGTCGTAGCGACGACGCCATAGGTGCTTAAAGCTGAGCTGCAGTGCCCTTATGTGCCGCCGCAGTTTCTGTGGGCAGGCCTGGGTGTTCCAATCGTAGGTCAAGATCTCATTCACATAGGGGCAAAGTTCCACCAAGTTGTATGTGGAAGGCTTAACTACCAGCGTGATCCAGGCGTTGGGCACGTTCCGCCGTAATTCCCTGAGAAATGGCGTAGTCATAACCACATCACCGATCTCATCCAACCTCACTACAAGGACTCGATTGACCTGGGACAGGTTAATATCTTGCCTTCCCCGCATCCCCCGAAAACGGAAAAAAGGCTCGCCGATGGAGTATGCTGCAAAAGGTGAGGTTAGCCAAGTCAATACCCCCCTGTCTGGTGACATGGCAAAATTTGCGGGCTTCCTAAGTATCCTCATGTCTCGCTTTTGCCTCGTTTTATCGTGAATTACTTGTTCCTTAGAAGCCTGCACCGACCTCAGATCTTTACCCTCTTGGCTCTGGTATGGAGGACTGTTCAATACATGGTCATATATCTCTAAAACCTGCTTAGCTGTCTGACACCAAGAGAATTTGCGTGAGCGTTCCAGTGAATGTACCTTGAGTTGCTCCCGAAGGTTTTGTTCGGTCTGTAACCTTCTCATCTTATCAGATATGTCTTCTTCACTATATGGATCGACTAGCAAGCCAGAATCACCAACTATTTCTGGCAAGCTAGTTGCTGATGAGGCAATCACGGGTGCGCCCAGGCTCATCGCCTCTAGTACCGGCAGGCCGAAGCCTTCAAAGAACGATGGATAGATAAAGGCAAAACAGTTCTGATATAGCCATTGGAGTGTGGTATCGTCAACATAGCCTAACAGGAGCACATCTTGCCGCAGGCCCAGGTCATGGATGGTCTTCTCAAAATCGCTCATGCTCCAGCCTTGACCACCTGCCAGAACCAAGGGGAACGTGCGCCCTAGGTGTATCTTAAGCCTAGCGTAAGCCTGCAACAGGTGTCTATGGTTCTTGCGTGGCTCCAACGTACCAACGTTCAACCAGAAATGATCGGGCTCAAGTGGCGGCAAACTCACCGGCCTGGCGATGTTCGCCAGATATGAAAACCGGTTTGCGGGATATACAACGACAATACGATCTTCAGGGTAATGCGGGAAGATCTCAAGGAAATGGTGGCGGCTATATTCTGAAACGGCAATGATGAAATCCGCATGCAGACTGGCGTTGACAACCTGAGGAAAACAGCCTGTCCGATTCTGCTCTGTAGTCCACTCAGGATTTTCTAGAAAGGCAACATCGTGGAGTGTGTAGACCAGTCGAGCCTTCTGAAGCTCTATTGGGCAAAAAAAGTTGTTGGAGTGGATGATGTCCGGTCTGTCAAGGTATGTTTCAAGGTCAGATGGTGGGTTGCTCCAGAAGAGTTTAACCGCCTCAAAGGTTCTATGCCCCACTCCACGCCGGAAATTGGGGCGGTTGATCTGACAGGTATCCGTGGGCCAGTAGGGATCCCAGTAGACATCCCCAAATGTTGGGTAGAGTATATACTCATTTACAGGGTCAATTTCTGCCAAGTGCCGAATCAGGCTATCTGCAAAGTAACCGCAGCCAGCTTTCAGCCGCCCAGTTTGACTGACATCAAACCCAATCCTCATCGTTTGAGCGCCTCTTTGAGCATGGTTCGTGCGTTTCCGCCAATCCAGCGGCCTATAGTCTGAATCACATTCCAAGAAATACGTTTATTCCAACGTACAGAAGCATAAAGAGATACTGCTGAGACAGCAATTGCAAAACGAAATCGATCAGCCCGGCGTAATCCTTTCGTATCCAGAAAAGCATGAGCGTAGTTAAAGATCCACCGATCTGGCACCAAACCAAATCGTTCACGCATCATATTATTGATTTCTTGGTGTACCTTTACTCGGGCTCCCAGCGTCTTGGTCTCCTTATAGAGGCGTGAGCCAGCTAATGACCGTTGCATATAAGCGAATTTAGCTCCGCCCATTGCCAACCGCAGCCAGTACTCGTAATCCATACAATAGTGTAGCCGCTCATCTAACATACCGAAACTATCGATAACGCGTCGGTGGAAAAAGACGGCTGGCTGGCATAGATAACATACGTCCTTCAATCGCTCAATATTCCAAGGTTCAGTATAATAGGGCTCAATGATGTTATCGTTCTCGTCAATATGATCTGCGTCACCATAGACTACATCCACGTCGGGGTGGGACTCAAAAAAGTCACATACGGCCTGAATTGCACCCGGATAAAAGATATCATCTGAGTTCAACCAGCCGATCACCTCACCTGAAGTCGCTTGCAGACCCTTATTTACAGCATCAGCCTGGCCCTTGTCTTTCTTCGAAACCCACCGTAAATGTTTCTCGTAACGCTTGAGTATGTCTATTGTTTCATCTGTGCTGCCACCGTCAAAGATAACATATTCAAGTCCTAAGATACCTTGAGAGAGTACACTGAGAATCGTGCGTTCAATAAATCGTCCCTGATTGAACGAAGGGGTAATTACGGAAACACTAAGCGTCATTTCTAATTGTGCTCCTTCTCAAGAAGGTTTACGATTGCGCCGGGTGATATTATGCGGCACGCTTGACAAATGCAACCTAGCATCCGCTCATCCTCATTCTGACCATATGCCTTTGGCTGCCACACTGGAGCAATTGAGAGGTCAATAAAGCCACCGTCATGAGAAATCGTACGACTAATAGTAACTGCTTGACCTCGTTCCATCAGATATGTTTCCGAACGAGCCTGTCCATTCTGAGTAACTATGGCAGATACACGATCAGAGGGTAGCCATGGTGGAGCAGTCAACTTAATCTCGAGAGATCGCTGTTTTTGACTTGCTCCGTAAGTAACAATAACGTGTTCAGTTGTCCAACCATCAGGATACACCCCATTAAGTGCGTCGGAGAAGCGCTTGGGACCCATAACTTGCCGAAAAAGTTGAAGATATTGCCGAGTCATCTCCTGAGTATCGCCGAAGGCAGCAAGACGTTGTTGTCCGCGTTCAATCAACTGCTTCACAAGCCCGGTGTCGCTTTCGATATTCTCGATGGCGTTTAGGATTTCCTTAGGCTTTTTCGGGTCAAAGAACAGTGCTGCCTCACCGGCAATCTCTGGGATACTGGTAGTGTTGCTACAGAGCACTGGCCTATTAAAGGCCATCGCTTCGAGTATAGGCATCCCAAACCCCTCAAACAGCGAGGGGAAGATAAGCGCTAGGCATGACTGCAACAACACAGCTAACTCCTCATCGGAGACATATCCTGGGAATATGACGCGCTCGGCGAGTCCCATACGTTGAGCAGCGTATTGCAGTCGTTCCATACGCGCGTCAGGCACACCTGTTAAGACCAGCCTTAGGTCGGATTCTGGATGGCGAGTCTTGTACATTCCAAAGACTGTGAGCAACATAAGGTGATTCTTATGAGGCCAAAAATTTGATGGATATAAAAGAAACCGGCCTTCCTCGACATCGAAGCGATTGAGCAGCTGGGCTACTTTCTCACAGGGCTGTCTTGTTAGCCGATTATTTAAGCGCGTGTAGATTGTTATGACAAGCTCCGGATTCACATCCGCATTCTCAAGCACTGTTTTACGTGTGTAGTCGGAGACGCAGACAATAGTTTGCGCTATCCGACACGCGTCTTTAAAACTTATATCACGATAAGAAAGTTCATTAGAGTTATAAAACTGAGGATAGTAACGATAACTGAGATCGTGCACGACTGATACGACAGGTACTGTCGGATGGAAAAAGGATGGAGCAGTGAATGGACATAATAGCAGATCCGCCTCAAGTTGCCTGAGGAGCCCTACAGCCCGTGTGCGGTGCGGCATTGAACGGTAGATGGATTTTAATTTGGTAAAAAGCGGAGCTGGCAATATAGCAGCGAGTAATTCTTGGAGTCTAATACGTAGACGCTTTACTCTATGGTAAGTGAGAGAGGGTCGTGAAATATTATGCTGTACTGCACAGATGCGTTGAACATTCCGCGAGTCTAAGATAGCTAGTTCATCATGGCTTCTGCTAGAAGTAAGAAGAACAAATTCCCATTCAGGAGCAGCCTTGCTCAGGTTTTGGATCAATCCAATAGCCATGATCTTGGCACCGCCGTTCCCCCCCCCAGGCAGCAAAGGAGTCAAATCAACTGCTATTCGTGTCGCCTTCTTACCGTGCTTATGCCTGGACCTTAGTTGTCTTTTTTTTTTGTCAAGCTGAGAAGCATCACTGGCTTTAGGGATGGTTATTGGTTGTTGAAGAATCTGTGACAGCCATTTCCAACGTCCCATTTTGCGTAGGATCTTATATATGCGATTAGACCGAATCCCTTGTACCAAGGTCTCAAGCCGCTGCGATAGCAATACTACTTGCTCCTGTAATCGCCCAATCTCGGCCCTTTGCGCCTCGATTACACCCCGCCGCGCCGCTCGATCTCGTTCTGACTCAGCCAGCAGTCGCTCTATACGGTGCATATCCTCCAACCGTGCTGCCCTGTCGGCCTCAGATTCAGCGTATCGTTTCGAGAACTCGCGCAACTGGTTGTCCAATGCCAGCAGAGCCTGAACCATACGGCCGCTTGGCGTAGCCTCAAGCGCTCTGTCAATCTCGTCAGGAAGATATGCGGCCAAAGGCGCGCGGCTCACGACCAGGAACATATCGTAGTGGGCAAAGATTGCTGGCTCAAATGCTAGGTGTTCGGCCGCCAGACGGTGGAATAATTCGCGGATAGATTTGGGGCTGAAGAGATACAAGTGCTCTTTTTCTTTCAACTGCTCCAGAAAACGATCATGCTGTGACACCATATCTTCGCAGGTCTTTCCTTCAGGATACTGCGGTGTCTGAATTACTAAGATGCCCTCCGGCTTGAGCAAGCCTAGACAATGGCGCATCGTGCCTAGTGGATCAGGTAAATGTTCCAATACGTCCATCAGGGCGATAACGTCAAGCGAGCCGGGGTCTATTTGCTGGTCTTCCAGTGGCCCGAGCAACATAGGTACATTGAATATTTCGGAGGCAAACTTCACTACCCAGGGGCTGAGTTCCAGGCCGGTTGCATCGAAGCCAGCCAATCGCAGCATGGCCACGAATCCTCCGTGTGCGCTACCGAGCTCCAATACATGCGCCGGTGGCAACTTGTACTTCAGCAGAGCACGTAACCAGTGTAAACAGCGTTCGGGCAGATCAGCCCGTGCGCGGGCTGTGATGCTGGGGTTACCAAGTTCTTCCTCTTGGTGGGAAAACCAGTAGTCACAACCGTAGAAGTCCTGCTCGTCGCTGGTTACTCGTGAGATCGTATATTCTGGCATATGAGCAGCAATCAGTGTCTCACAAACCTTACATCGCAAATATTCGCTAGAAAATGTAACGAGGTCGGAGTTGCCACACCAACATTTAGGAGTCTGGCTCATTTCCTCCTCCTTAACAAGTATATCATCCCGCTGCAAACAGACTTGTCCCTTTCCATTTGCCGCACCGCTCTTCCTCCGTGACCAGAGTACAGCCCCGCTGCAAACAGACTTGTCTCGTTCCATTTGCAACACCGCAACGAGGATCTCTCTAAACGCTTGGTGGAAGTTGGGAAGCGCCCTGAAATAAGAATGTAGTATATCACCCAGCTCACCTTGGGTTGCCGAACGTGCCAAAGATGGTCTAGGAAAAGGTCAAGGCGGCTCATCATAGAAAACTCCGCTGGATACCCGTCAGCTTGGAGGCTGTCCGACAATTCCCAGCTGTATTTAGGGGGAGTCGGTGAAACAGCTCCTTCTGATCAACTGTATTAATTAATAACCCTGCCTCTTATCAGACAGGGCACCACTGCACCTCGGCTTTTACTCCTATCTTATTGGATTTCCGTTTTGACCTTTCCGGTAATGATGCCTTCCTGTCGCTTTCTTCTAAGAACTCTTTTATCTTCTTCAGGTTGCTCGCTATACACGCAAGGTTGAATTCCACCTTGACTCTCTCAAGGCCCCTAGTCAGGAAGCTACTCAGCCCCTTGTTCTCCTTGATATCACCAAATACTGGCTCAACGGTACGTGAGCGCAGGGTGTAGACTTCCTTTGCCCTTGGTGTCTTCATTTTTTCTCTCATGGTGTTCCGTTGTGCCTCGTAGAGAAAGCCCTTTATGTACCGTATGCCGTCTTTTTCTCGTGTACACTTGCTCTGCACCTTGCATCCAATACACTCTCTTCCCTTGTATACCCTTAGTGTCTTGCTCTTTTGTTTGTCAAAATGTTCGCCCAGGAATCTTAATCGCCTCTTTTCAGGGCAGATGTATTCGTTCCTTTCCGTATCATATCTGAAACCGCTTTTGTCGTAAGTATTCACGCTCCTATTCTTGTTCTCAGGTATATACCCATCTATCTTCTTGTCTGAAAGGAGCTTTATGTTCGCGCCCCCGAAATATCCAGCGTCAAAGCTCCACGCAACCCCTTCAGGCAAAGGCCCAAACGTTCTCTTCAGCCTGAAGCACCTGCGGCTCTAATTGCTTCGTATCGGTCACGTCCTGACACACGTTGCTTGATAGTATAAAGCCCCCGTTGTCCACCGTGATTTGGGCATTATAGGACAGTTCTATCTTCCCCTTGCCATTTTTCATGAAACGGCTGCCAGGGTCAGTTACACTTGTCTGCCGTGAACCGCTTTCCCTCGATTCCACCTGTGCCTGTTCGAGCTTGTCCTTTATCTCCTCCTTAAAAATGCTGCCCCTCTCTCTTAGCTTCCTGACATAATACACTGCTGCCTTCTGAACCGCCTTCTTGCTTTTGCCAGGAAGCTGGTCGAATCCCCTGAGCTCACCAAAAATATCATCCTCCTCTGTATCTTGCTTTGCCCATTCCTCAAGCTCTTCATCCACAAACCTGAGCAGGAATTCCAGTTCCTCCACGCTAAGCACCCTTCTGTTAGATGCGTTGGTTTTTACCTTGCTCCCGTCCGTTGACAGACGCGATAAATCAAGCAATCCCTCCTGCTTGCCCAGTTCAACCGTATGCCTGAATGCCTTTTTGACAGCCTCGGGGTTGTCTTTCCTGAAGTCGCTTATCGTCCTGAAATCGGGAGTTAACTTCTCCGATAAATACATGTACACAACATTTTCCCGTGCGTTCTTCGCAAGCCTGTGTGAAGAACGCACGCGGTCCATAACTCCTATTACCAGTATCTTAAGCGGCACCCTCGGATGATATGCCGGATGCCCTGCACCAGCATACTTCAAGTCGAATGCCTTGAAATCCATAGAATCAACCAGGCCCTCGACCAGAAAGCATATATGGTCCTCTGGTATCAACTCTTCAACACTCGGCGGCAGCAGTCAGGCTTGATCCTTGTATGATTGAATATATGCCATCTCTAATGCTTTCTCCTCACGTATTCTTTAGCACTATTTTACCACCGTCTCCGCTTGAATTGTCGGACAGCCTCCTTGCTGTGGGGTGATTCACTCCAAGTGGTTCACTTTTCGGGGGCAAGGGCAGGTCCTTTCGCACTAAGACGATTTGCTTTGTCGACATTGTCTCTTAATTGCTCTAGTAGTTCCAGCGAACAAGTGAAACCATCTCTTGCAACAGGTTTCCTCAGGATCCGCCGCATAAGCCGAATTATTTGATATGAATTAGATTTACTGAAAGCAATCAGATTTTGCCGTATTTCTTCCAGTAGTCTGTTTGGTTCCATTTCCGTTACGTCAAGGTTAAGTTTCGAGACATTTGAAGTAGTTTGCTTTCTTGCCACCAATTCGAAACTATATACGTCAACTAGCGGGTTTTCATGCACAATTTCCACACCCCCAAGCTTGTTAAGCAGGATTTGCTTGACATGGGATAAGCTGAAATCATCAATCTTGTGAGCAGCGTTATATGGTTGCCCAGTTCTTGCACAATGTGCCCGGTAGATTTGCTCATCGGGGCCAAAAAGAATCAAATACCCCCCAGGTTTTAACACTCGTACCCATTCTCTCAGTACACTTTCTGTATCCTTAAAATCCTCCAATAAGTGCGATGAGAAAACGTAGTCTAGTACATCGCTCTTGAACCAGAAGAGCCTTGTGGCATCCCCGCCCAGGTTCAGGGGATGGTTCCCGACATGTGCAGCGGGAACTGGCAAATCAACAGTAATGGCCGAAGGAACTATGGGGTCACCGCCATACCCGATATCCACTCCACAACCCTGACAGTATTTCGCCAGCCTGTGGCGACATTTTGAGGTTTCTGACGGCCAATTCATTTCCCAACCTCCTAAAGCACTTATGCGGCAGCCCTCAGGCCTATTCTGGCAGGTAATACATGCGCTTGGTGGATACCCTGTAGCCCAAGCCTATGGGACTCTTTCCATCTAGGGATATGTAGGCGCACCGTGACCACCTAAGCTTTCTCAGACAAGCAAAGCAATGGAGAGAGTCGCCGAGGTTGGGAATATGGCAAGGCAAATATGCCAAATGAACTACTTCTCCAATTAATTGTATTCTCAAATCTTCTATCTCGCTTCCCTCACAATCGCAGGCTTCTAACGTGGTCTGCAAGAAGCGCGCAGTTGTTCGGTAGAGATAACATTAGCGTGTGGAACCCCTTTGTCTTTCGTAAAGTTAGGTGGGAGACGTTGAGAATCAAGTTTTCATTGAAAATAATATCATCTCCCTTGCCGGAGATTCTATATTCCCCAACGTACTCTAGATCATTTTGTAACATGTCTTGCACCTACGCTGTGCCGCCAAGTATTGCCTGTTCCCCCCTATAAAGCTTTATCACTTCTTTAGGCTCCCCTAGGGCTCGTACCTCCCCATTATTGAGCCACAGAACTTGATGGCACCAGCTCTCTATTGTGGTCAAATCGTGCGACACGAGCAAAATTGTTTTCCCTTGTTCTTTGAACTTGTCCATGTGTGCACGGCTTTTTTGATAGAAACTCTGATCACCTACTGCTAGCACCTCGTCAAGTAACAAGATATCTGGATCGACATGCACTGCTATGGAGAAGGCTAGGCGCATATACATCCCGGAAGAATAGGTGCGCACCGGCGCATCGATGAAGTCCTCCAGTTCGGCAAAGTGGACAATCTCGTCGAAAGCTTGCCTGACCTGACCCCGGGAAAGCCCCAGGGACAACCCACCGATCATGATATTCTCCCTCCCGGTCAGGTCAGGGTGGAAACCTACCCCCAGGCTTAACAAAGCTGATATGCGCCCCCTTACTGACACCTTCCCACTGTCCGCGCGGTAGATGCCCGCAAGGAGCTTGAGCAGCGTGCTTTTGCCCGAGCCGTTGGGTCCAATGATGCCCAGTACCGTGCCCTCGGGCACTGAAAATGTTACACTCCTCAATGCCTCAATATATTGGCGGTCCTGTCGCATTTTGAGAATCTGCCTCTTCACTACCAGATCTTTCAGGGTGGTGTAGCCTCTCGTCTGATAGCGCTTAAATCTCTTGCATAGATTGTCTACGATAATGACATCCTTCATATATACTCCGCAAATACCTCTTTATGGTTTTGAAAGACCCAGGTCCCAACCCAGAGGAGTACCAACGCTATCAGGAACAAATAGCCAAGATTCACCCAACCAGGGAATTGGTTGTAAAAGAAGATGCTTCTATAGCTGCTGATCAAAGTTGCGAGTGGATTCAGCCTCATAATTGTCTGATAGCGTCCTCCAATGCTTCCTAAATCGTACAAAACAGGCGTCAAGAAAAAAAGGGCCATCAGAATATGATTAACAAGGTACTGCAGGTCGCGAAAGAAAACATTATATGTCGCAACTATTGATGCAATGCCTAGAGCAAGTATAAAATGCACGACCATGATAACCGGCAAAGCCAGCAGCGCCCATCCCATGTCAACGTGAAATATCGCGAGGAATATGAACAACAGGGGTAATGCAAAAACAAAGTTCATCATGGCAGTAGCCACCGTCACAGCCGGAAGGATCTCTGAGGGGAATATGCTGCTTTTGATAAACCCAGCGCCGCTAATGACAGAGGTAGTGCTTGTGGCAATAGCTTCAGTGAACCAGGTCCAAGCAAGGAGACCAGATAGAAGAAAGACGGGATATTTCGCAATGTTGTAGCGGAAGACCGTGGTAAAAACGAGAGTGTAAATTCCCATAAAAATCAAAGGATTAAGGAAGGTCCATAAAAATCCGATTAAAGAGCCACGATAGCGCAGCTTCAGGTTATGTGCAACCAGAACATAGACCAGCCAGCGCCGCTGGAAAAGAGTACTAATGAGATGTATCACAGGCATCTGGCTTATCAAATTATTTGTGATTGTTGGTTTTCTCCAAACTACGCCGTTCAAAGCTTCTCCATCAATATCCTGACAATCCTCTGTGCAGCCTTGCCATCGCCATAAGGATTAGGGCAACTGGCCATTCTATTATATTCGTCATTATCATCGAGTAGCCGCTGAGTTTCACTGATTATTGAGTCAGCAGTTGTACCAACCAGTTTAGCTGCCCCTGCCTCTATTACCTCCGGTCGTTCAGTGGTATTCCTCATGACCAGTACGGGCTTTTTCAGAGACGGGGCTTCCTCTTGAATTCCTCCTGAGTCTGTCAGTATTAGATAAGCCCTATTCATCAGATGAACAAAGGAGACGTAGTCCAGAGGCTTGATCAAATGGATTCGGTCGAGATGACCTAGGATTCGGTTCACTGGTTTCTGGACATTGGGGTTCAGATGGACAGGGTAGACAATCTCTATATCGCTATTCAGCTCGGCAATCCTCCGGAGAGCATGGCAGATGTTTTCAAGGCCCTCACCAAAGCTCTCCCGTCTGTGCGCAGTCACCAAGATGAGCTTGGTTCCGTCTCTTAAAGGTAGGTCTTTGAAAAACTTTTTGCCCCCTGTCTTTTCAAGTACCATGAACAGGGCATCGATAACAGTGTTGCCGGTGATTGAGATTCTATCATCCTCGAAGCCCTCTTTCAATAGATTCTTTCGCGAGTTTTCCGTGGGCGCAAAAAGAAAATCCGACAGAAGGTCAATAAGTCTCCTGTTGATTTCCTCCGGGAAAGGATCATATTTATCGCCTGACCTCAAGCCAGCTTCAATATGCCCAACCTTTATCTTCAGATAGAATGCTGCCAGGCTGGCAGCAAAAGCTGTGGATGTGTCCCCCTGTACCAAAACGATATCAGGTCGCTCAGCTTGCAAAACGTCTCTGAAAGCTGACAGAACATTAGCGGTTATATCAAACAGAGTCTGATCGCGTTTCATAATATTGAGGTCGTAATTCGGCTTGATATGGAATATCTGTAGAAAAGGCTCAACCATTTCACGATGCTGTGCACTGGTGCAGACTGCCGAGGCTATTTTATCTGGATGCCTCTCCAGTTCCTTGATCACGGGCGCTAATTTGACCACCTCGGGTCTGGTGCCGAATATCGTTAATACTTTGAACATGCTTAGGAACATCTATGGCGAAGTTAAACCGAGGATGACCACCTCGGGATTCCGGTAGGCTAGCTCTAATCCACCTCCTGCCCTGAATTCTCCTTCCAGCGTTCACAGAATCATGCAACCTGCTGGGAATGTGCCATATTTTGCAATCGGGCGCGCGTTAATCTGTCCAGACACGACCCCAGCAATGGAAGCTCTGCCTCACACAATGCGATATCTTCATTCTTGTTCGGTTCTGAATAAAGGCCAAGATCGTCAAAAGTCGTAGTCCTGGAGGTACATCGGCCGAGATTAAATCAGGTGCAATTATATGCTAAATTCCTTCACAGTGTCAACAGCCTCTTTGAGCTGGCTTCAAGATTTGGAGGGTTCGACGCACTCAGGATTCTCTAGGGAGCATAAATTGGGGTGATTTTTGGAGAATTCTACTTTCTGAAAAATCTTCTGAGTATTATCCAGGCTATGCAGGTAGAAGCGATTGCCAATGCTATGCTTCCAATAATGTCAATGGGGTAGTGGACCTTGGCCATTACTCTGGAGACACCGACGAGGACTGCCAGTATCCCTAAGAACACCCCCAGTTTGCGTCTGTATACGAAAATGGTTGTCGCAGCAACCATCGCGACTAAAGTGTGGTCCGAAGGGAAGCCGTTATCTGCCCCATGAGGAATAAGCGGCTCAACGTGCTGGACAACAAAAGGGCGAGTGTCATAGAACAAGTGTCCCGCAATAAATGCCAATAAATACGCGATCGGGAAAGAGAGGAGGGCTAACTTGATTATGTTCCATCTTACTGTTTTTTCCGAGAGCAAGGTGGCAATTACAGCTACGAAAGCGATAATATAAATCAGGTATTTAGCGCCTATGATTATCAGTGTATGCATGCGGGAAGATTATAACCTGACCCGATCACGCAAGCAAACAGCTTATCTAGTGAGTGAGGCGGTTTTGGAGTGCTCTGATTCTTTGTGTTAGGCCTCATGTAAAAGCTACGCTGTGGTACCCACTTATCCCGCTCAAAAAAGCTGAGGTTCGCTGCAGACGCGCAAGTGATGGGAAGACGCGAATAGATGGGTTGAGATTTGAAATAGGTATAGCCTTGTGAGCGTGTATGACCCATTTGTTAATTTGGTGAGTATACCATGGGCAACATGCGGCATTATTGATAGAATCCCAAAGCAAAGGTTAAGACCGCGTTGTGAGGACAATAATATGCGGTTGGTCCAGCTGTGGATTTAATGTGTCAGATTATTTTCTCGATGATTACAGCCTAAACCTTCCTAATCCATTGTGTCCAGTTTTAGGGGTTCACTCCAGTTGATATGAGATTTCCCAAGCCCAACGCAATAGGTCGAATTTATCTACCTAATTTTGACTCTCTGATTGCTTTTTCTACTTTAGCAAGTCTTTCATGGCTTTCAGCAAGCTCTATACCCAAGCGAGCTACCATGGCGGCTATGGCAGTAGTAGATAGAAGTGTATATTGCTCAGAGGATGTGTTACCCGTATTAATATTATCCGCTGTTTTCTTCATTAGATGTAGCATACTATTTCTAAGGGATTCCCAATTTGCCTTCTTCCCAGAAAGCTCCCCTAGTATTTGTACAAGAGCATACTCAAGTTCCCTGGCAGGAGTCGCAAACCCCATTGGCTCTTTCTTTTCTGCCATTGTTTTATCCTCCTTTGGGCAATCTCTGTCTACTTCTCCTATGCGCAGATTAAATAGGAGTTCGTACAAGGAATCAACCGCAACCGAGGAGAACCACACTGACTAGGTCATATTCAGCCACTGGCAGGTCTCAGCAGACTCTGCTCTCTGCGTCTATTGGGTCAAACCCAGAATAACCACCTCCGGCTCAGAAGGAGATTTAGAGTTAGGTTCAGGAGGGGAGCGGTACACTACCTCCAGCCCCCCACCCGACTCAAACTCGCCCCTGATGCAGCGCATAACCAGGGAATTGTCCGGGAAATTACTAAGCCCTTTCCCCACATTGGCCCACGCTATAATAGTTGTCGCGACGTTCAGGTCAAGCTTAGAGAAAACGAGATAGTCGGCGCCCCATTTCTTCATCGCCTGGGCTGCCTCTGCAGGGTCAGCGGTAGAATAAGCAAGCCCCACATCCCGCAACCTGCCCGGATCATAGCCATAGTAGCCATTATCTATCAGTGGCTTCCGTTGCCCCAGGTCCAAAATCCAGTAGCCCCACGTCCATTGGCTCATTACCACTGAATCTTTGGGGGTCTCCTCTCTGAGATAGGCCAAAGCACCTTGCCACTCCCTGTCCGGAGCCATCACAGCGGTCGACGCCAGAGAATAAGCCGATGAGAAAGCCAACGCAACTGTCACGCAGAGCAGCACAGCCAAAGCGACCTTTTTCCACATGTGAAGGGGTCCTCGCCTTGCCCAGGTGTGAAGGGATCGTCGCCTTGCCCAATCCCACAGAAAGGCCAATCCGACTCCCGAGAGCAGGCAAGCTGCCGGAGAAGCATAAAGCAGAACGCGTTTGGCAACTATCGCTAGAACGAAAAGGATTAAGAACCAGGATGAGAAAAAGATGCTGCTTTGAGCCCGCCTTTTCCAGGCAACGTAAAATCCAAGTACCATAGGGATAAGGAAAAACTGATAACTGGTCAGGTCCGGGAGGCCAAGTCCCTCCTCCTCCGAAATCGACCCCCCACTTGGTTTGACTATCGATATCAGCTGCTCAAACCCTGAGGAAGCCAAGTGGAAATTAGCGCCGGCTACTAATGCGGTGGCCCCTATAATAAGGCCGAAGGAACGCCAGTTTACCTTGCTCATAGCAGCACCGAGCCTGCGCACTGTACCTGGCTCTGTCTCTGTGTGTTCCAAATACTCCACAAGGAATCTGCCTACGCAATACGCTGCTATAACCGCCAGCAGCAGCGCGGGGCCAGCAACGCCCCACTCCACATAGAGCAGAGCCTCTGTAACAAGCACCCCAATGGATGCAATTAGCCACCCCATATCTCTGCCACCTATCTTAAAGTGCCAGATATCGGAGAGATAGAACTGAAAAGCCCCTGTTGTAAGCAGCAACATGCTCAGGCCATCTCGATCGAGAAAGCCTGAGCTCCCAAGAGCGATAGGCCACAGCATCAAAGCCCAGGCAAATGCAGAGAAGAATGCTACGCGACGGTCGCAGATTCTAGCAGCAAACAAGTAAATCAAGACCATGCTGATCACTGCCAGAATCGGTGACAAAAACATAGACACTGAATGTAAAGCATTGGGAGGCGACACGCCGAAAACGTGTTCTGCGGCTTTAGCAATATAGGCCAGCGGATAGGATAGTCCAGTATGCAACGTGCTTAGAGCCCCTGCTGGAGCATCAGGAGGAGGCCCCTGGCCTGCCATAACTCTATTCGACAGCCAGTGGAAAAAATAGGAATCAGGGCTTAGAATGTAGTAATGATTGGAATCGAACAGATGCAGGCAGCGCATCAGGAAAGCAAGTACCACCAGCCCAACGACAGAGAAAAGTACTACCCATCTCATGGGAAGCTTGGTGAGCTTCGCTCGGAAGGCCTCCCAGCGTGCCTCTGTCCTTTCTGCCGAGATGCTTGGAGTTGACGGGTAAGACATTTAGGTCATTGTACCCCAGCTTAAGATGAGTTGCAAGTCAATTTATTTCCCAGGATGTACTCTTTTCAAACATAGGTAACACTTATTAAAGATGGTGTGACACCCCGGTGCTGTGGGGAAGACCATAATTTTTGTAGCGGCGTCATCCAGTTTAGGGCTGAATGAGACCGACGGTTATTGTAGAAATCCAGGAAGCCGTGCAATTTCTTGAGCATCTTAGAAGGTTTCGTGAATCCCCTTCGGGGATAGAGCTCCTCATCATCGGTGCGGTGGCTCCTTTCTACTTTCCCATTCTGTCTCGGTGCAGCAATTAGGAATAAGCTTGTGCCTTATCCCTCTGCCCTTAAACAACTCCTCAAAGGGGTCAGGCTTATTGACCCAGGGCATGAAGATATAGGTAAATTATACCCCGTGGTCGGTTTGTACTTCCTCAACAGGGAAAGTGAAGAAGGCCAGCATCCTTCTAGCAAAATCCACAGAGTTGGCTGAGCACAGCTCCTGGTATACCCAGACAAAGCGCAACTTGGTGCAATCATCTATGGCAGTGTATCGATATTCCTGGTAAGGCTCGGGACGGTTCTTCAACTCCATCTTTGGCATATACTTGACATCTACCTGCGCCTTCTGCCCGGGATAATTCATCTGGTAGTAGATCGGTTTCTTACGCGGTCTGGTCTTTCTGGGCTTTATTCTCCCAGTCCTTACCAGCACTCTATAGATACCGTAGACACCGAGTTTAATCCCATAATCTCGCCTCAACTAGAAAGCCAGCCTGTAAGGCCCGTATTCAGCTTTGCGGCGTAGTTTCAATATGAGCCCCTGACGTTTCCCTGAGTACCATCTTGGGATGGCTCTGGGGACGCCTGGAGCCGTCTTTAAGGCCGGCAAGACCTTCTTTGGCATAATATGGGATACCCTTTGTAAAATGTCTTGCGGGGTATACCGAACTTGGCGCATACCCCGCTCATGTTGCCAGCCTCATCAAATCGTTTGCACCATGCCAGCCTCCACTGGCTCTTCTCTCTATGATATACTTATCCATGCGGGTGACCTGCTCTGCATCCGACTGCGGGATTAGGCCTTCCCTTATCCTACCAGAGTCTCAGCCACTGGTTTGTCCAGACCCCTCGCCCCCCCTGCCTCACTGTATACCATGTATCATAATATTTCTGGTCAGGCCACACAGCTCATTGAACGATAGTGCTCCCTTGGAGTGTGCTGAAACAGCGACCGGGCTCTAATAGCCGGTGATACTAATACCGGGAGAAGGTCATTATTGCTGCGGCAGGGCTGGTTGAGAATAAAATAGCTAAAGATTTTATCCCTGGAGAAAGGGGATATTGAACTACTTCGACCATTGGATAACCAATGGATTTGCGGAAAGGGAGAACAACCCATTAAGACCATCAGGAGGATCGCTTATGGCTACTGCAATATGGATAACTTCGGAATGACGATACTTCCAACTAACCAGGCTGTGGCGCCAGGCTTTCACATTTATTCAAGTAGACCCCAGTCCCATTTCTTGAGCAGTTTCTTTACTTATCTTAACCTTACTCACCACGTTTGACAAATTCGCGTATTATGTTATTATACCGAGAGCACAAGGGCATTTCAGTAATACATAGCTAGTCACGCCCTGTTACTTATCAGGTAAAGCGATGAGCATCTGGACAATTTTACTCTTCGGCGTCATACTCATAGCACTGGCCATCGGCCTTTTTTTCGGATTAATCTTCGTTGACTTGTTTATCTACGCCGTCGGCCATATTTACCCTTGGCTGCGAAAAATTGCCGTGTGGGCAGCCAAGGTTGAGAACCTCTTGGCCCTGATTATACTGGCTGTATTCCTGATTATCCTGATCATACTTGGTGCTAGATTGCTTCATGCTACATTGCTTATGCTGTTGATTGTCTTCCCTATCCTCCTTTTTTTCCCCGTCGATCTGGGTATACTGGTATGGGTCATCAGGCTTATCAGATGGATTTATTTCAAGTGGAGCGGCCTGCTGGGCGGCATTTATACCGCCATACGGCTGCAGGTTATCAAATTCAAGATAAAGGTTGATGTGCAGAAGGAAACAGACTGGAAGGTCAAGTTTGGCGAGATGAAGAACAAGCTATCAGAGGAGGCCGAGCAGGCCCGCCGTAAAATATCAAGGAGAGAAAAATAGATACGAGTTGGAGGGATAGAATGCTAATGAAGATGATGAGCAACAGAGTGGTTATCAAGATAATGAGTATACCCATCGTAATAAAGATAATCACGGTAGAGATGAAAGCCTTCATGTGGGTTATGTCTCTCTTTAGCAGGAAGAAAAAGGAAACACCGACCGAACAAGGTCAACCTCCGGAGTCTGTGTAAAGACCGGACATGGGTAACAATTTAAACCGAGGACATAGGTAACACTTTTCTCCTAAGGTTGATCTGGGACATTATCCTTCCAGTTAGTTCATCAAGAACACCCAGCGGATGAAAGCCGAACC
>Ga0209777_10000862_pt1 | contig 46919 bp, 28 predicted proteins | sample FrelakmetHBP12HB_FD_187147 | JGI IMG/M metagenome (GOLD analysis project Ga0209777, IMG submission 187147) | Freshwater lake sediment microbial communities from the University of Notre Dame, USA, for methane emissions studies -HBP12 HB (SPAdes)... | ecosystem: Environmental > Aquatic >... | reverse complement strand
CCGCGGAGATGTCGTCCGAGCCGAAGAAGCTGGAAGAGGCGGCTTCCGAAGCGCCGGTGGTACGCTGGGTCAACCAGCTCATCATCCGCGCCATCCGCGACCGGGCGAGCGACATCCACATTGAGCCGACGCGCGAAGGACTGACGGTCCGGTTCCGGATTGACGGCATACTGCACCCGGTGGTCGCGCCGCAGAAGGCCCTGCAGCTGGCGGTCGTGTCCCGCATCAAGATCATGTCCCGGATGAACATCGCCGAGAAACGCGTACCCCAGGACGGTCGTTACGGCGCCATCATTGACGGGCGCGAAGTCGACTTCCGGGTCTCGACCTTCCCGACGACCTACGGTGAGACGGTGGTGATGCGTATTCTCGACCGGATCCGGCTGATGTCCATGGACCAGCTCGGATTCTCGCCCCTGGTCTTGAAACGCATGCGCGACATGATTGCCAAGCCGCACGGCGTGCTGCTGGTCACCGGCCCGACCGGTTCGGGCAAAACCACCACGCTCTATGCCATCCTGAACGAGATGCGCGGCGGCGAGTTGAATATCATCACGATTGAAGACCCGGTCGAGTATGACCTGGACCGCATCAGCCAGTCGCAGGTGAACCTGCGCGCCGGCTATACCTATCTCACCGGGCTGCGGTCAATCCTGCGCCAGGACCCGGACGTCATCATGATTGGTGAGATTCGTGACGCGGAAACCGCGGGCGTCGCAATCCGCGCCGCACTTACCGGCCAGTTGGTGTTCAGCACGATTCACACCAATGACGCGCCGGGCACGGTGACCCGGCTGATTGACATGGGCGTCGAGCCGTTTCTGGTTGCGTCGGCCATCGAAGGCATCGTGGCCCAGCGGCTGGTCCGAATCATCTGCCCGAAATGCAAGTACAGTTATGACCCGGGACCGAAGATACTCGACGTCCTGGAGTTCCCGGCCGGGACGAAGCTGGCCAAGGGCCGGGGCTGCGAACGGTGCCGGAACACCGGTTACACGGGCCGGATCGGGATTTTCGAGTGCCTCAAAATGGATGACCGGATTCGCGAACTGGTCGTTACCCGGCCGCCGTCGAGCTCGGTGCGGATGCTGGCCCGGGAAGGCGGGATGGCCACGCTCTGGGAAGACGGCATTGAGAAGATTCGTGCGGGCATCACCACGGTGGAGGAAGTCATGGGTGAGGCCGACAAGGTATGATGAGAAGCCAATTCCGAAGTTCGAATCTCGAAATTCGAATTTGATGTAGGGAGGGTTATGCCGATATTCAAGTATAAGGTGCGGGACAAGGACGGCGGAATTCTGACCGGAACCCTGGAAGGGACCGACGTCGGAACGATCGTCGAACGATTGGACCTGCTGGGCTATGTCCCGATTACGATTCAGGAAGCCAAGGGCGTCAAGGCCTCGGGCGCCGCGCCGAGCGGCGGGATGATGGCAACGCTGAACCGGGCATTCGCCCAGAAGGTTAAGCCGACCGACGTCGTCAACTTCACGCGCCAGTTCGTGACCCTGCACAAGGCCGGACTGCCGATGTTGTCGGCAATTGCTGCGCTGCAGAACCAGACCCGGAACAAGACGCTGGTCAACGCGCTGGACCTGATTCGGAAGGACCTGATGGGCGGCGCTTCGCTTTCGGCCGCGATGGCCAAGCACCCGGCCATTTTCAACGAGTTGTACGTCAACTCGATCTGGGCCGGCGAGACGGGCGGTGTGCTGGACGACATCCTGTTGCGGCTGGTCGAACTGCTCGAACACGAGCGCAAGATGCGCAGCGAGGTGATGTCCGCGCTCAGGTACCCGATCATGGTCATCATTGCGTTCGGCGGCGCGGTGGTCGTGCTCTCGGCGTTCGTGCTGCCCAAATTCATCGACATGATCGCCAAAGTCGGCGCCAAGACTCCGCTGCCGACCAAGATCCTGATTCTGTTCACGAACTTCATGAAGCACTACTGGGGCATCGTCTTTCTGGCAATCGGGGGCGTCGCGGCGTTGTTCTACCTGTTCCTCCGGACCAAGGACGGCCGGTACTGGTGGGACAAGACCAAGCTGAAGATCCCGATTTTCGGCGACATCCTGTACAAGATGACCCTTTCCCGGTTCTCCCGGATGTTCGAGACCCTGGACCGCACCGGCCTGCCGATTCTGCGCTCGCTCGCGCTGGTGGGCAAGACGACCGGCAACGTCTGGGTCGGCGGCGCAATCGACAAGCTCTCGGAGAGCGTGCGGCGGGGCCGGGGTCTGGCCGCGCCGATGCGCGAATCCGGCGTCTTTCCACCGATGGTCGTGCAGATGGTGGCGACCGGCGAAGAATCGGGCGCGCTCGACGAGATGCTGCGCCAGGTTTCGGAATACTATGACCAGGAAGTGGAATATGCGGTCAAGAACCTGACCTCAATGATTGAGCCGATTCTGCTGTTGGTGCTGGGTGGCGGCGTGGTCTTCCTGATCATCGCCATCATCGCGCCCTACATGTCGATTCTGAGTTCGTTCGGTTCGGAACAGCAGGGCGGCGGCGTGGTCCCCCAGTAAGAGTTTCTTCCAAGAGCAACCCATAGCACGTGCGCCCCTGCTCGGGGCGCACTGCTTTACCGCTGTCCGCACACCGCTGTCCGCAAACCGCTCACAGAGACAATGGGCGACTCGCGCCGCCCCGTCCTCTTCGGCGGATAGCGGAAAGCGGTTGGCGGCTAGCGGCTAGATGTCCAGGTTCTGCACGTACCGGGCGTTGGCTTCCAGGTACTGGCGGCGCGGCTCGACTTCATCGCCCATCAGCTTGGCAAAGAGCTTGTCGGCCTCGACCGCGTCTTCCATTGAGACCCGCTTCAGGGTGCGCAGCTCGGGATTCATCGTCGTTTCCCAGAGCTGCTCCGGGTTCATCTCGCCCAGACCCTTGTAGCGCTGGACATCGGATTTCTCATTCTTCAGTTTCCTCAGGTTGCCTTCCAGTTCCTCGTCGCTGTACAGGTATTTTTCAACCTTGCCCGCCTTCAGCTTGTAGAGCGGCGGCTGGGCGATATAGATGAAGCCCGAGTCAATCAGCGGGCGCATGAACCGGTAGAAGAAAGTAAGCAGCAGCAGCCGGATATGCGCGCCGTCCACGTCGGCGTCGGTCATGATGATAATCTTCCGGTAACGCGCCTTCAGCGGGTCGAAGTCGTCCTCGCTGATGCCCGCGCCGATGGCCGAGATAATCGTGCGAATCTGCTCGTTGGTGAGAATCCGGTTCAGGCCCGCCTTCTCGACGTTGAGAATCTTGCCGCGCAGGGGCATGATGGCCTGGTACCGGCGGTCCCGGCCCTGCTTGGCCGAACCACCGGCCGAATCGCCCTCGACGATGAACAGTTCGCTCTCGGCCGGGTCCTCGCTCGAGCAGTCTGCGAGTTTGCCGGGCAGGGAGTCAACTTCGAGCAGGGACCGGCGCCGGGTGAGCTCTCTTGCCTTGCGCGCGGCTTCGCGGGACTTCGCCGCGGCCACCACCTTGGCCAGCATCCGGTTGAGCACCGTCGGATTCTCCTCCAGGTAGTTGTTCAGCCCTTCGCTGACGACCGACTCGACCGCGCCCCGGGCTTCGCCGTTGCCGAGCTTGGTCTTGGTCTGGCCCTCGAACTGGGGCTCGCGAATCTTGATTGAGACCACCGCGGTCAGTCCCTCGCGCGAGTCATCGCCGGTGAGTTCGACGTTGTCCTTCAGGACATTGCCCTTGCGCGCGAAGTCGTTAATCGTCTTGGTCAGCGCGGCTTTGAACCCGACCAGGTGCATACCGCCTTCGTGGGTATTGATGGTATTGGCAAAGGAGTAGATGTTCTCGGTGAAGCCGCCGTTGTATTCCAGCGCGACCTCGACCTCGATGCCGTTGCGGGAATCCGTCATGTAAATCGGCTTGTGCAGCGGCTGGCGGTCCTCGTCGAGGTAGCGCACGAAGTCGCTGATGCCGCCCGGGAACTGGAACGTTTCTTTCTTGCCGTCCCGTTCGTCAATCAGGTCAATCTTCAGGTTCTTGTTCAGGTAGGCCAGTTCGCGGAGCCGGCTGGCAATCAGGTCGAACTCGAAGTTGATGGTCTTGAAAATCTTCTTGTCCGGCTTGAACGTGATTTTCGTGCCGGTGGCCTTGGACTTGCCGCGGACTTCCAGCTTGGTCTTGGTGACCCCGCCCTCGTAACGCTGGTAATAGACCTTGCCGTCGCGCGAGACTTCGGCTTCAAGGTACTCGGACAGGGCGTTGACGACCGAAACCCCGACGCCGTGCAGGCCGCCGGAGATCGAGTACGTCTTGTCGTCGAATTTCGCGCCCGAGTGTAGGATGGTGAGCACGACTTCGAGCGCCGGCTTCTTCTCGGTGGGATGCATGTCCACCGGAATACCGCTGCCGTTGTCGGTAACCGAGCAAACGTCATCGGCCTTGATGGTGACAATGATTGTATCGCAGCGGCCTGCCATCGCTTCGTCCACCGAGTTATCAACGACCTCATAGACCAGGTGATGGACGCCCCGAATCCCGACGTCGCCGATATACATCGCGGGCCGGCGTCGGACCGCCTCAAGTCCTTTCAGGACGTGAATCTTGGATGCATCATACTTTTCTGGCATGGGTAATCATATTCAGAAGCCGCGCGAAATCAAGTCGGATTGTCCCCCAAAAGCAAACGACCAGACTCACCACCAAGACCTTCAAGAGCACCAGCGAGAAAGCTCAGCGCGGCCGCGCGAGGCGACCAAACCGGGAGCGCCCCGAGCAATCCCGGGTTCATCCGGTTGACTTCCTTTCGGTCTAGCGCTATATTTGGGGGTGCAAGACATGACCGGGAAGGACAGCACTAGATACCGGGACTTCCCCGGCATTCCGGTCGGCGCAACTGGTTCGTGATGGAGGGGTTATGAGCGGTGTTCTGTGCGTACTAATGGTCATCTCCTATGCTCCGGGGTTTCTCACACTCTGTCCGGGTTCGGCGGCTTCGGCGATGGCCGGGGCGCAGGTCGCGCTGGCCGATGACGCGCTGGCGAACATCTACAACCCGGCCGGGCTGGGATTCCGGAGCGCGCTGAGCGCGGACGCCGAGTACAATCCTCTGCCCTATGTGAATGCGCCGAGCATCTGGCTGGCATCAGCGGCAATCCCGGTTGCGCCCAGGGTGACTGCGGGCGTATTCGGGTGGGGCTCGATTCTCGGTCACTCAGCCCAGGACAGCCTCGGCTTCTTCAGTCACGAATTCGCAACCGGTTTCGCGCTGGCAGGCAGGTTCAGTTCAGAGATTGGCGCCGGCATGGCCTTGAAGTACATTCGCGGATACACCCGGCATGGCTCGCGACTGCCCCTGGAGGGCGACGTCTGGCTTGCGGATGCCGGGCTGCGCGGAGCGTGGCCGGTCTGGGTCGGGGAGCTCGGTCTTGGGGCGGCGCTCCAGAACGTCGGGCCGCGCTATCGCTGGAGCGGAACCTCTGAGGCGGACACGGTGCCGCTGAGCGCGCGGGCCGGGATTTCATACGTCGTTACGATGAACCGGCTGGCGCCGGGCTTGGTCGAGAAGCTGTTCCGGCGCCCGGCGGACTGGTGGGCCGAGCACTGGCGGCTGGCCGTCGAGTATGACATCAACCGCATCCTCGCGGGCGAGCGGAATTATGCGCTCTTCGGCAACTGGGAGAACCAGACGTCTTCCCTGGGCATCGAGGTTCGACCGGTTCCGTTTCTGGCATTCCGGTTCGGGCACTTCTATCCGGGTGCGGTGGAGTACGCCGGGGGCTGGACGTTCGGGCTGGGACTGGATTTGAAGTATGTGAAGATGGACATTGCAGATGACCAAGCCCTGTTTCGTCCGTGGCACGGTAGTGGCGTGCGGCGGCGTTTGCGCTGGACCCTGGGCGTCGAGCTGGACAAGCTGCTGAATGCGTCACGGCGTGCGGCAGCGCCGGTCCGGCAGGGACAAGAGGAGAGAAATGGGTACTATCCTGAGTTTGATTCTGACTTCGATTACCGCGCCCCTTCTGATGTTCTATCCCGGGGCGCAGCCGTGCGGCATGGCCGGCGCGTATGTCGCGGTCGCCGAGAACAGTTGGGCGTGTTTCTACAATCCGGCCGGTCTCGGCGCGCTTCTCGAGCGCAGCGTCGGCGCCGAGTTCGTCAGCGTACCTTCGTCGGACACAGGCCATTACTGGTCGTGCGCTGCCGCCTACCCGCTCAAGCACGGGCTGGCAGTCGGCTTATTCGGCTCCGGGCTGAATGAACACCAGGAGTCACGATACGGCATATCGCACACGACTGGCTTTGACGCCGGGGTTTCCATCGCCTATGCGCCGACTCGCTGGGCCGCGGTGGGGGCCAATATCAAGTACTTCCGGTCCTTGCAGTCCGAGCAAGCCGAGACTACGAGCGCGCCGTGCTTTGACGTTGGTATGTTGGAACGCTACGACCTGCCGCTGGGACAGGTCAGGGCCGGCTTCGCGGTTCGCAACCTGGGTCCGGGAATCCCATCGAGCAATGACAGTTCGGGCTGGCCGGTCGGCTGGCGGGGCGGCGTATCGTATGAGGTGAGCGCCGACCAACTGCTCAGCCCGGACGGAAAGGCGTGGTTCGCCCCGGCCTTCGGTTCCGCGGCGGCGTACTGGTTCCGTCACTGGCGGCTCATCCTAAGCTATGACATTACCCAGTACTTCATCCGGGAGCGTACCTACATTCACAGTTACAGCGAGCGACCCTGGCATTCACTTGGGGTCGAACTTCGGCCATTGCCGTTTCTCCCGATTCGATTCGGCTTCTTCCGGAACATGACCCCGGAAGATGACGCCGGTACCTCCTCAGGCTGGACCGGCGGCGTCGGCCTTGACTTCCGCCGCTTCCAGCTCGACGTGGCGGACGACTGGTTTGCCTTCCTGCCGACTTATCCAAGTTCCACCGAACCCCGCCGACTGCGCCTTTCGCTCGGCGCTGAGTTCTGACAGCGACGGGTGCTTGACACTCGCATCTGGTCAACCTTTGCTTGCATCAGCAGGACATGACATCTGAGAACGGACCCGGCTACATGGTTCCCATTGAGCGAATCGAAGGGGGCTTTAAGGTCACAAATTGTGACCTTGAAGCCCGCGTGGTGGCTCGGCAGGAAGAAGAGAATTCGTCGGCGTCGGGCGTAATGTGTCATGCGTGAAGCGTCGTGCGGCGGCGAGAGCGAGGCGATACTGCAAGTGAAACGATACTGCGAGCGACAGCGGTTCTGCGAGCGCAGCGATCCTGCGTTTTCAGCACCATTCGCGTCGCCGGTGCAGTTGATGCGACGAATGATGCAGGAGATGAGCAAGATGGCCCCTGAACCCACCACTTGACTACTGGTCTTCAGGATGTATATTTGATTCGTCATGAGTAGCGCTGTGGCGTCGAAGCCCAACCGGTTGTCTTTGGGCCCTCGCGAGAAGCTCGAGATGTTCGGGCCAGAGAAACTCTCGTCCGCCGAGCTGCTTGCCATCCTGATGCGCACGGGGGGGCATGGTCTTCACGTGCTGGAAGCTGCTGCTGAGATAATGAAGGTCACGGGAGATGTGCACTCCCTCCACTCGATGTCTCTCAATGTGCTCGCGCGTCTGCCTGGAGTCGGGAGAGTCAAGGCGTGCGAGATCAAGGCTGCTCTGGAATTGGGCCGTCGAAATGGCAAGTCAGGCGAACCAAACGGTGCGTTCCGAATCGAGCCAACTGAGCGGCGGCACAAGATTAGCTTCGGCTGGTACGGAGGCAAATATAGTCATCTGGGCTGGCTGCTCCCATTGCTTCCCCAATGCCACCACTACTGCGAGCCATTCGCCGGCTCAGCCGCAGTTCTCCTTAACCGGAGTCCTTCGCCGGTCGAAACGTACAATGACCTAGACGGCGAAGTTGTCAACTTCTTCAGAGTGCTCCGAGACCAGGGGGATAAGCTGGTCCGGTTCATCGGACTCACGCCATTCTCGCGCGAGGAGTTCGCCGCGGCAATCGAAGGCTCAAGAACAAAGCCACCTTCGGACTTGGAACGTGCCCGACAGTTCTTCATCCGCGCACGCCAAGTAAGAACTGGTCTTGCGCAGACGGCGTCAGTTGGACGCTGGGCAAACTGTAAGGACACCAGCCGGGCGGGCATGTCCGGGGCCGTGTCGAGATGGCTGGGCAGCGTTGAGGGTCTGGCCGATATCGCCACTCGCTTACTGCGGGTCCAGATTGAGAATCGACCAGCTGTGGATGTCATCGAGTTGTACGACAGCAAGGAAACGCTCTTCTACTGCGACCCACCGTATCCGCATGAGTCGCGGAGCGACACGAAAGCCTACGGTTACGAGATGGATGACAGCGCTCATGAAGAACTGGCGGCTGTGCTGCGCCGAGCAAAGGGCAAGGTCGCCGTGTCTGGTTATCGCTGCGGATTCATGGACCGGCTCTACCCCGGCTGGCGCTGCATCGAAGCCCCGGCCAAACTATGCCATTCATCCAAGCAACTGCGTAAAGAGGCTCTCTGGGTCAATTACTGATGACGCGAGGTAGCATTGGTAATTGACTACGCTGGCGCGCGTGCTGCGCTTGACTCCGCTCTGAAAGAGGTCGAATCCGCTCTTCTCGGCAAGAACCGCCCAGACGCGGACAAGGACATCCGTGACGCTTGTACGTCAGTCTTCGAGTCAACCACGCAGGCCTACCGGGAAGTCCTTCTCGGATGTACCATTGCACGACTGCAGGATAGGAGTATTGACGTGACGCTTCCGTACCTGGATCAGGGTGCCAGTGCTTTCAGCGGCCGCACTCTCGACGAGAAGGTAGTCAACCCGTTCCTGCACGACAGCCGGATACCGTGTTCCCGCGGTCCCTACTTGAGTGTTTTCCGTCGGAATGTACGCTTCGATGGGGGCACGCGAAGTGGCCTGAAAGACAAGACAGGGTATGACAATCTCCTGGTTCTGTTGGCTTACTTGAAGGGGCTGAAGAAGAAGGCCGACTTTGCAGCGTTCCTCCGCTATCAGATATTCAAATTCCTTGAGCTCCGAGAGGCCGCGAATATTCCGCTTTCCCGCCTCCATCGCATAAGCCTTGAGCAGTACCGGACGTTGATTGCTGGGCTGCTGAGTACGCCGAGTGGCGGACGCTTCCCAGTGTTCCTTGTCGAGGCGGCCTTCAATACCATCATACAGTTCTTCATGCTCGACTGGACGGTTGCCGTGCAGGGCATAAACGTCGCCGACTCGGCATCAGGACAGACAGGCGATATCACGATTCGGAGCGGCGACCGCGTCGTGATGGCTGCCGAGGTCACCGAAAGGACAGTGGACAGGAACCGCGTGGTGACGACCTTCAACACGAAGATCGCACCAACCGGAATTGAGGACTACCTCTTCTTCGTTCGACTTGACGGGCTTACCTCCGATACGAAGCGACAAGCGCAGCAGTACTTCTCTCAGGGTCATGAAGTGAACTTCGTCGACGTCGGCGATTGGATTCTCATGTCACTTGCCACAATGGGTAGAAAGGGACGAGAGCTGTTCGGGCGAGCCCTTCTATCTCTGGTCGACGCCGATGACGTGCCGAGGAGTCTCAAGGTCGCGTGGAACGCTGAGATTGCGAAACTCGTCGGTTCGTGACGAACGAGGCCGTGTGATTCCGAGGACATCGGATGCAGGAGATGGAAGATGTCCCCTGAACTCCTAGACGGAGGGGAACGTGAACGCCGCTATTGAGCTTTGCAGGGTCTTCGTCTGGCCTATAAGTTCAGGGGACGCAATACGCATCTCGACTCGGATTCTTCTTGACGTCGCGCCCGAAGCCGGCGCGAATGCCGAGCGCTCACCCAAGCACTGGGTGATGCGCTGGGTGGAGCACCCACCCATGCACTGGGTGAAGCACTGGGGGATGCACTCAGGGATGCGCTCACCCATGACCTGGGTGATGCACTGGGTGGAGCACTGGGGGATGCGCTGGGTGAAGCATTCCCCCAAGCGCTGGGTGATGCACTCGGTGAAGCGCTTACCCAAGCACTCACCCATGCACTGGGTGATGCACTCACCCAAGCACTGGGTAGAGCACTGGGGGATGCACTGGGTGGAGCAGTGCCCCAAGAGACGGCTCGATTGTTAAGTTGTTGAACTGTCTCGCGCTAGGCTGAAAACCACTGTCTCTGAGCTTGTTGTCAACTGTGGTCAGAATATAGCTGTGGAGCTATGTTCGTCGGGTGGCGGTGAGCGGTGTGCGGTTGGCGGAGCGCGGCTATTCCTGCCGTCGGCGGCGGAGGGTGAAGCGGATGTCTTTGACGATGCCTGAGCCGAGGGTTTCGTTGAGCCGGCGCAGGATGTCGGGTTTGAGGAACGTGAGTTCCTGGGTCCAGGTGTGGGCGTCAACCAGCACGAGGAGTTCGCCGTCGCTGATGGAGTAAGCCTGGGTGTGGGCCGCGACCTTCTCGCCGACCACTTCGGCCCAGACTTGAAGCGCCCGCTGCTCGGCAACCGCCTCGCTCAACCCCAGTTTCTTGAACATGCCGGCAAACAGGCCGCCGACCGGTTCAAGCTTTCTGGATTTTCCCCGCGGTAACATGGAATATCCTGCCTTGCGCCGGAATCGGCTTGGCCGCAGCATAGAAGACCTGGCCCCGGCTCGCGAGCAGCGCGAAGAGCTCCCGGCTGCGCTCGGCGTCAAGCTCAGAGGCAATCTCATCGAGCAGGAAGACCGGCGCTTCCTTGCGCTGTTCCTGAATCAGGTGCGCTTCGGCAAGTTTCAGGGCGATGCTGGCGCTGCGCTGTTCACCCTCGGACCCGAATTTGCGCAGTTCGATGCCGTTCTTGAGGATAGTGATGTCGTCCCGGTGCGGGCCGGCCAGGGTTACGCCCAGTTCGCGCTCCCTGAGGCGATGCCGTTCCAGCGCCTGATGGAAGTTGGCCGCAACGTCGCCCTCCTGCGAAACGCTGGCCCGATAGGTAATTTCGGTCTGCCACCCGGCAAACAGGGTTTGGGCCGATTCAATCGCAATCTTGAAGAGCGCGGGCAGATACCGGTTGCGCTGCTGGTAGATGGCCGTGCCGCCGAGAACGAGTTGCTCATCCCAGGTGCGCAGGGTCGCGGAGTCCGGGTTCTGCATCAGCAGCCGGTTGCGCTGGGCGAGAATCCGGCGATACTCAACCAGGCTAATCAGGTACTGGCGCGAGACCTGGGAGAGCGCGAGGTCAAGGAAGGCCCGGCGCTCGCCGGGCGACCCGCGAATCAGGCGGATGTCGTCGAGCAGCATCGTGACGACCGGGAGCCAGCCGAGATAAGATGAGAGGCGTTCAACCTCAACCCGGTCCAGGACCAGACGCTTCTGAAGGCCATCACTGCGGATTTCGGCCTGGCGCTCCGAACCGGTTACCACAGAGGACACAGAGGTCACAGAGGAATCCGAATCCGAGATTCCCGGTTCTCCGTGTTCTCCGTGCTCTCTGTGGTTCAATACCGAGGAATGGGGAGGGGTTTCCCCGGTCGAGGCTTCGCCTTGGACGATGAAGACCGGTGCACCGAACTTCAGGACTTCCCGGTCCTGCGACTTGCGGAATGAGCGACCGATTGCCAGATAATGGATGGCCTCGAGCAGACTGGTCTTGCCGGTCGCATTGTCACCGAACAGGTAGTTGGCGGTCGGGTCGAACTCAAGGGACTGGTCTTCAAGATTGCGAAAACCCTTCACTTGAATCTGCTTCAGCCACATGAAGGGATTCTATTTGTGCAGGTGCGGTGTGTCAAGCGAGGCACGAACACCAGGACGAGAGCAGACATCAAAGAGCAAATATCGAGAATCAAAGACCGAAAACCATCTCTGGACTCTACTCTTTGCTTTCTGCTCTTCGCTTTGCCTTGAAAGTCGTTCTGGTTGCCCTGAGTCAATGGAAGACCACTGATTCGGTGGCTCGGATTTCGAGTTTCGGAGTCACGCACTTGCGCCCTCGCACTTATGTCATAAGGCTCGGCGGCTCGAAGGAGTTTGAAACCGTGCGAAACCTGAAACTACCCCCATGAAAGGGTTGCTGAAACGTATGTGGAAAACCGGTGGAAACAGTGTGAAGAAACATGGCTAAGTACGTGTAATGACAATCGGTTATGGAATGTGATTTGAACGTGAAGTTTTCCTTGACAACTTCCGACGGTTTGTTATAACCAACAAGCGTGAATTGAGGATTGGACTCAGCTCTTTTCACCTCATGTTTGGCGCTGTAGTCGTGACCAGTCAGCGGCAAGAAACTCGCTGGCGAACATTCACTCGATTGTGACAATTAGGAACCGGTTGGAGTTCTGCTTGTGCTACGGCAGGATATCCGGTTTGTAGATTTTCGCAGATTTAATTGATGCGTAGAGGAGTTTCGGTAATGACCAAGGGGACTAGAGAGAAGTATTCTCAGTCGCTCGATTTGGGCGAATTCACCCGTCGCCTCTTCCTGTATGTCGAGAAGCGCGACAAGAAGATAGAGGAGTTCCGCAAGGAAAAGGTTGAAGCCGCGATTTTCCGCGCGGCGGCGGCGGTCGGGGGCAAGGACCGCGAGCAGGCAAAGCACCTGGCCGACAAGGTCTGTCGCTACCTGTTCGAGCAGAAGGGCGAACGGGTTCTGCGCGCCGAGGAAATCCAGGACGCGGTTGAGAAAATCCTGATTGAAGAAGGCCATGGCCGGACCGCCAAGTCGTACATCCTGTACCGGGAGCGGATGAACCTGGCGCGCCGGCGCCGGGCCCTGCAGCGCAAGACCCGGACCTCGGACGCCCGGCCGGATAAGTCCGGTGAGGCAACCGATTTCGCGCTGTTTGTCCGGACCTCGGACGACGGCATCGTGGCTTGGGACCGCCAGCGCATCATCTCGGCGCTGAGCAAAGAGACGGACATTGCGCCGGAAGTCGCGCAGGCGGTTGGCAGTGAGGTTGAGGAAATCATCCTGACCTCGAACGTGAAGTACGTCACGTCAAACCTGATTCGAGAACTCGTGAACGCCAAGCTGGTCGAACGGGGATTCGAGAATCACCGTCAGTCCCATGCCCGACTCGGCCTGCCGCTCTACGACGTCGAACAGATTCTCACGGTCAAGAACAAGGAGAACTCCAATACCCCGCATAACCCGGAGGGCACCAACCTGACCCTGGCCGAGTCCATGAACAAGCAGTATGCGCTGGCCCGGGTTTTCGATTCCGAGATTGCCGATGCTCACACCCGGGGCGACATCCACCTCCATGACCTGGGTTTCATCACCCGGCCCTACTGCTCGGGCCAGTCGGTGGAATACATCAAGAAGTTCGGGCTCACCCTGCCCAATGCCCTGAGCAACGCCAAACCGGCGAAGCACCCGGAAACCCTGCTCGCGCACATGGTGAAGTTCTCGGCCGCGCTGCAGGGGCATTTTGCCGGCGCGATCGGCTGGGACGCGGTGAACATCTTCTTTGCGCCGTTCCTGGTCGGGATGTCGGACAAGGACCTGCACCAGATTGCCCAGATGCTGATTTTCGAGTATTCCCAGCAGAACGTGGCGCGAGGCGGGCAGTCCATCTTCTCGGACATCAATCTCTACTGGGAAACCCCAAAGCACTTCGAGGACACCCCGGCGCTGGGACCGGGCGGCCTGCCGACCGGCAAGAAGTATGGCGAGTACCTGAAAGACGCGCAGCGCTTCGCCTGGGCGATATTCGACACCTATCGCGAAGGTGACGGTAGCGGCCGGCCGTTCTTCTTCCCGAAACCCCTGGTTCACATCACCGAGCGGTTCTTCAAGACCCCGGGGCACGAGGATTTCCTGAACCACATCTCGGATGTCGCGGCCGAGAAGGGGAACACCTACTTCGTGTTCGACCGCGGCGAGACCGCGAAAATCTCCGAGTGCTGCCGCCTGTCATTCCAGCTTGAGAAGTCGGACATTGAAGACGCCAAGCACCCCTGGAAGATGCGCTATTGCGCGCTGCAGAACGTGACCATCAACCTGCCGCGGATTGCCTATCTCTCAAACCACAACCTGGACACTCTGGTTCAGAACGTCCGGAAGCAGGTTCAGCTTGCGGTCCGGGCGCATCTGCAGAAGAAGGAGTTCCTGGAGAAACTGCTGGCGATGAAGCAGGACGGGCCTTTGGCGCTGTTGACCATGGACCGGGACGGCGAACCGTATCTGCGGATGCACCGGGCGACGTTCCTCATCGGCATGCTGGGTTTGAACGAGATGGTCCAGTTCCACTGCGGCCGGGAGCTGCACGAGGACCCGGAGGCGTTCAAGCTGGGCTTGAGGGTCGTGGCCGAGCTCAGGGCCGAATGCCGGCGCCTGTCCGCCGAATACGGACTGCGGTTCCTGCTCGAGCAGACCCCGGCCGAATCAACCGCTTACCGGATGGCGAAGCTGGACCTGCAGTTCTTCCCGGAGTACGCGGTGGATACCGTAAAGGGCAGGCTGGAGGACGGCTCAATCTATTACACAAATTCGACTTACATGAACGTCGGCCTGCCGCTAGACCCGGTTGAGCGGGTTTACCGGGAAGGCAAGTTCCATGACATGATTGAGGCCGGGGCGCTCACCCATGTCTGGCTGGCCGACGCCCGTCCGCCGAAAGAGGTGATTGCCAACTTCGTGCTCAAGACGTTCCACAATACCCGGAACGCCCAGATTGCCTTCTCGCCCGAGTTCACGGCCTGCAACAGTTGCCTGCGCACGACCCGGGGACTGCACGATAAGTGCCTGTATTGCGGTTCGGATGCCGTTGATTTCATTACCCGCGTGACCGGCTACTTCTCGAAAGTCTCGGGCTGGAACAAGGGCAAGCGGGCCGAGCTCCAGGACCGGTACAAGCGGGCGTTCGACATCAACCTGTTCAGTTCGATGCAGAGCGCCTAGTCGCTAACCTGACAAATCAAGGGGCCTGAGACGATTGTCCTCAGGCCCCGCTCGCTTCTGGATAGCCGGACTCTTCACCGGTGCAAAGATGTCCCGGTCGATCCCTCAGCCGCGCCGGCCGAGGGTTTCCGCCTCGTACCGCCTGACCTCGTCCAGCCAACGCATCCCCGTCGGCACGCCGGACTGTAGACAGTAGTAGTCCCAGACTGTACCCCACGGCAGGGTCTTCGCATGCTCCAGCAAGGCCAGTCGGGCCGTATAGTTGCCGGTCGCCTCATGTTCAAGCAGCTTCGCTCGCGGTTCGAGTAGGGCAAAGAGCAGGGCCTGGAGCACGGCCCGGGCGCCGATGACCCACGCGGCAATCCGGTTGATGGAGGCGTCGAAGAAATCCAGTGCCACGTGTACCCGGTTCAGGGCAGCGCAGCGCACGATTTCCAGGCAGAGCTCGCGGAGCGAGTCATCCAACACCGGAACATGGTCGGAATCCCAGCGGACACCCCGGCTGACATGCAGCAGCAATTCGTTCGTGAAGAGCAGGAGCGAAGGCAGTTTGTCCGCGACCGATTCGGTGGGATGGAAGTGGCCGGTGTCGAGGCAGAGCATCAGCCGATGGGTCAGGGCGTAGCTCAGGTAGAACTCAAACGACCCGACCACAAACGACTCGCTGCCGATGCCGAACAACTTGGATTCGAGTGAGTCCTTGAGAACGGGCGAGAGGGACCCCGGCTGGTAGATGTCATCAAGCGACTGCAGGAGCCGCCGGCGATAGCCCTGCCGGTCGGCGCACGAGTCCTTGGTGCCATCCGGTATCCAGAGGTTGTGAATGCACGGGTCCTGCTGGACCTGCCCCATCGCCGTAGCTATCTGGCGACAGAGCTTCACGTGGTCAACCCAGAACCGGCGGGTTGGTTCGTCCGGGCTGCTCAGAGTAAACCCAGTTTCGGCTTTCGGATGAGCAAATAGCGTCGCGTTGAAGTCGAGTTTCAAACCCTTCGCCTTCGCCCAATCCAGCCAGCCGGCAAAGTGAGCCGGGCCGATTTCATTGCGCTCGACCGCCTTGTCTTTGAACTCGCCATACATGGCGTGCAGGTTGACGCGATGACGTCCCGGTATCAGAACGAGAGCCTGTTCCAGGTCCTGCCGCAGTTCCGAAGCGCTGCGCGCCTTGAATGGGTAGTTGCCGGTTGCGGCCAGACCGCCACCGGGCGCAGTGCCCCGGTGCTCGAAGCCGCCAATGTCGTCGCCCTGCCAGCAGGGCAGCGAGACCTGCTTCTCAACCAGCCTCCTCAGCGCGGCATCGGCGTCTATGCCCAAGTCCGCATACTGCTGTCGGGCCGACTTGTACGCCGATTCAATGTCGTAACTCATGCTTGCCTCCTAAAGCCTCAAGCTCAAGCTTCAAGCTCAAGCTCATTGTTTTCTTCATCTGCGTTGTGCCTTCGGCACGCTCCGCTCATCTGCGGTTTTCATCTGTGTTTATCTGTGTTCATCTGTGGTTCGCTTCAGTTTCAGGAATCGCTCATACGCGTCATCCCAGCGCGGGTCAACGTGTGGCGCGTAGAGCTTCGGCGGAAACGACTCGCGCACGATACGGCGCAGGTCGGAAAACCTGGGGACAACCCCCGAGTTTCCCGCGCCCTCAATTGCGCGGGGAAACTCCAGGGGGCAGTCCCTGGCCGCCATTGCCTGCACCAGGATGTTGCCGATGGCCGTCGCTTCCTTCGGCCCGGCATAGACCGGCAGACCGGTTGCATCGGCGGTCATCTGACATAGCAGGTCGTTCTGTGACCCGCCGCCAATCACGTGAACCCGCTCGACCGGCGCAACTCGAATCTCGCGGACTTGCTGAAGTGCATGGCGGTAGGCCAAAGCCAGACTCTCCAGGATACAGCGGACAAACTGCCCGGTGTTCTCAGGTGCCGGCTCGCCACAGGTGCGACAAGACTCGGCGATTGCCTTGGGCATGTCGTCAGGACTCACGAAGCTCGGGTCGTCCGGATCAAGAACCGTTCGGAACGGCTCACCCTGCTCGGCCTGCCGAACAAGCTCATTGTAGGGCAGGGCCTGACCGTCGCGCGCCCAGCACCGGCGGCATTCCTGCAAGAGCCAAAGGCCGGTGATGTTCTTCAGTATGCGGAATCCACCATCCACCGCGCCCTCGTTCGAGAAGTTGTGCTTCTGAGCGAGCGCGGTAATGACCGGCTCGCGCGACTCGAAACCCATCAGCGACCAGGTGCCGGAACTGATGTAGGCGAAGTTGCTGTCCGTCGCAGGAATCGCGGCGACTGCCGAAGCCGTGTCATGGCTGCCCACCGAACGCACCAGAGTATTCTCCAGACCAGTCTCAACGCGGACTGAATCCAGGGGCGGGCCGATTTCCGTGCCCGGCATCCTGATGTTCTGCATTATGGCAGGGGAGAGGCCAAGTGCGGCGAGGATTTCCTTGTCCCAGTCTCGCGTGCGCGGGTTGAGGAGCTGCGACGTCGTGGCAAAGGTGAACTCGGACTGCTTCACACCGGTCAGGAAATAGTTGAACAGGTCAGGCATGAAGAGCAGACACCGGGCCCGGGCGAGTTGCGGGCTCTGGTCGCGGACCATTGAATAGAGCTGAAACAGAGTATTTATGGATATGATTTGAATGCCGGTGAGTTCGTAGAGCCGTTCGCGGGGAATCAGCCGGGAGAACTCCTCGATTGCGCCGCGGGTGCGCGGGTCGCGATACGTGAAAGGCAGGTCGATCAGCTCGCCCTGCTCGTCAAGCAGACCGAAGTCAACACCCCAGGTGTCGATGCCGATGCTCACCGGGGTCCGGGTTTGCCGCTCGGAGCAGAGGCGCAGACCAACCTTCATCTCCTTGAGCAGCGCAGGGACGTCCCAATGCAGACTGCCGCCGATATTGACCATCCGGTTCGGGAACCGGTGGACCTCAGAGAGTTCCAAACGGCCTGCGTCGAGCCGGCCGAGCATCAAACGGCCGCTCTCGGCGCCGAGGTCGAAGGCGAGATAGTTCAAGCGCAAGCCGTTTCAGCTCAAGCTCAAGCTTCAAGCTCAAGCTTCATTTGGACTTCCGGGTGATTCCGTAGAGCATCTTCCCGATTTCAGCGAGTTCTGCTGACAACCGGCTGCATTCATCTTCGGTAATGTACCCCAAGTCTCTTGCCAGCCGAAGCTGATAATCGAGTTCTTCCTTGCTGCCCAAGGCGATTCTCACATACCTGAAGAATTCCGCTTCGGTGCCCCCGCTTCCTTCCTTGAGGTTCATCGGGATTGAGTATGCGGCTCGCCTCATCTGCGAGACGAGACTGTAGACTTCTTCTCTTGGGAACTTGCGGGTCAGCTTGTACACCTCAAGCGTAAGCTCGTGAGCTCGAGAGAAAACCTCGTAGTCATCTACCTTGCGTGACATGTCACCTTCGCGACTGCTGGCGGCCCTGTCCGTGCGGGTCGGGAGCTTGGGTTTGAGCTTGGGGCTTGGGCTGTAGGTGCTTCTGCAGGATGGTCTTCAGACCTTTGTTCACCCGGCAGTTCTTGATGGTAAATGACTGCATACACCGGTCAATCTGGCTCTCGCTCATGTCCTTGAAGCAGCGCGCCCACAGCGGCTGGATGAACGTGCCGGTGTAATTGCCGAGCGATGTCTGCTCGAGATAGAACTTGAAACGTTCCGGGTCAGCGCCGGTCTCAGGCAGGCTCTTGAGAATCAGGTCGCCCAGTTCCGCGACCTTGACCTGCGCCGCAGTCCTGGGCTGATTGAGAATCCAGCAATCGGTGGCCAGCGCGCGTTTGGCGGCCTGGACCGGCGCCACGGTCTTCAGGTAGTCAGAGTCCGGGTCCACGACAATCATGCCCGTCATGCCTACGTCTTTCCACGTCCAGATGGTCCAATGCGCGCGGTTGGCCTCGAATACCTGAATCTGGTCATCGGTTGCGCGCAGGCGATGTGGGATGTCTGCGGCCGGACCGTCGAACGCGCCGCCGAATTCGCCGACCCAGAGCGGGACGTTGTGCTTCCGACCGAACTGCGTGCCTTCCTGCTCAGTGAAGTCCGTGTTCATGCGCTCGGCATCCCACGCGCCGGTGCTGAACCGGCCGGGATATGCGCCGGCCTCGAGGCAGGGCCGAATGTAGTTGTGACTGCTGTAGACCAGGTTGTCGGCAAAGGGCGACTCCAGACCTGAGAAGAGCACTGAGAACAGGTCGCCTTCAAGAAAGATGATATGCTCCTGGTCGATCTTGCGGATTGCCGTAACAACCCGGCGATACACGCGGTTCAGAACGTCCCAGTCGGACTTGTACTGGTAGCCGAAGAAGCCGTACGGGACGCCGGTCACCGGTTCATTGATGACGTTGTAGCCCGCGATGACGGAGTTGCCCTTGTACCGACGAGCAAACTCCTCCCAGAGCGCAGTGAACCGGTCCTGGAAATGCCGCTGATGCCAGAACAGGGTCAGGCGGCCGAAGTGGTCCGAATGCCAATCCGGGTCCTGCCAGCCCTGGCCCGCGTGCAGGTCGAGAATCGCATACAGTCCGCGCTTGGCGCACCAGCCGAGCACACGGTCAAGCCGGGCGAATCCCTTCTCAAGGTACTTGAACGGCTCCAGGTCGGTCTCGAAGTGACGGTAGTTCAGCGGCAGGCGGACCACGGTCGCGCCAAGTGCCTTCATTTCCGCGATGTCGTCCTCAGCCAGGAAGTAGTCGAGCATCCGGTCGAACAGGAACTCGGCCCGGGCCGGGCCGATGGTCTCAGCCAGCGCTCGGCGCAGGCCGGACTCGAAGCCGGGATAGCCGTTAATGAAGTTCTCGGTGTTCATCCAGCCGCCCACGCCAAACCCGCGCAGGCGGACCGGGTTGCCTTTCGCGTCGACAATCAGGTCATTCTTGGTTCTCAGCATGTCCATCAATCACTCCCCTTCAGCTACAAGCCTCAAGCCGCAAGCTCAAGCGGACTTGGATCCTCTGAGCTCGTCGCCGAGTTCATCTGTGTTCATCCGTGGTTTGTGGTTTCGGCCAGTTTCGCGAACTCGCCTTTCAGCGCGGCGTACAACGCCCGGTATCTTGGGTAGAAGCGTTGATAGACTTCAGCATTCTCGCCCGGCGTTGCGGCCAGCCGGACGCGGATTGTCTTGTTGCAGGCGTCCTTGACCGAAGTGAACACTCCGGCACCGACTCCGGCGAGCAACGCCGCGCCGAATGCGGCACCTTCGGAAATGGGGACACCCCTTGCGAGGGATGTCCCCATTTCCGGAACATGCACCGGTTGTTCGAACACGTCCGCGAGCATCTGCTGCCACAAGGGGCTGCGCGCGCCGCCGCCCGTCAGCCGAATCTGCCGGACCGGTACCCCGAGACTCAGTATCAATTCCAGCGAGTCGCGCAGGCCGAAACTGACGCCTTCCATCACTGCCCGGGCCATAGAAGCGCGGGTGTGCTTCAGGTTGAGTCCGAAGAAGACCCCGCGCGCATTCGGGTCAGGGTACGGCGTGCGCTCGCCGGACAAGTAAGGGAGGAAGAGCAGACCGTTGCTGCCGCCCGGGACTTCCGCAGCTTCGCGCGTCATGACGTCATAGCGTGTCTTCCAAATAGTGTCCCGAAACCAGCGCAGGCTGCCGCCGGCCGCGAGCATCACGCCCATTACGTGCCAGAGGTCAGGCGCCGCACGGCAGAAGGCGTGCAGCCGGCCATCGGCTTCGCGCTGGTAACGCGCGAGCGGGGCAAAGACCACTCCGGAAGTGCCGATGACGACCGAGATGATACCTTCGGCGACGGCCCCGACTCCGACCGCACCCGCAGCCTGGTCCCCGGCACCGGCGACCACCATTGCAGCGGTGCGCAGACCGGTGACGCGGGCAGCGTCTTGTGATACCTGCGAACCGGGCACCGGCGATTCCAGGACCTGAGGCAGCCACGAGCGCCGGACCTTGAATACCTGGAGCATCGGCTCGGACCAGCAGCGGCGGCTCACGTCGAAGAGCGATGTGCCGGATGCGTCCGACACGTCGCTCTGGAACTCGCGGGTCAGGCGGTATCGGATGTAGTCCTTGGGCAGCAGGACTTTGTCAATCCGGCGAAATACGTCAGGTTCGTTCTCCCGCACCCAGGCGATTTTCGGGGCAAGGAAGCCGGGAAGCAGCGGGTTGCCGGTCAGGTCCAGTATGCGTTTCGCACCGACCTGCTCAGTAACCGCCGCGCACTGCGGTACCGAGCGCTGGTCGTTCCACATGATGCACGGGCGGATTACTGAGCCCTTGTCATCAAGCAGGACCAGGCCGTGCATCTGGCCGGTGAGGCCGATGGCGGCAACGCGGGAATGATTCGCTTTCCCCAACGCCTGCTTGATGCTCTTGACCGTTGCCTGCCACCAGTTTTCCGGATTCTGCTCAGCCCAGAGCGGCTGAGGCGATGACATCGGGTATTCGCTGAGCGCCTCACTGACAACTCTGCCGGTCCGGTCCACAAGCAGGGCTTTGAGCCCAGTAGTACCGACGTCCAATCCGAGCAGCAGTTCAGTTGTTTGGACTTTGGGTTTGGGGCTTGTTTTGGACCTTGGACTTTGAACTTTGGACTTGCGCGCCATGCGTGCTATCTGGTCTTCCAGTCCCTGGCCTTTGGCACGGGAGCGAGTTGTGCGGAGCTTACCGCTCTCGCGCGAATCAGATACGATTCCATCCACCCCCGCGCCTTGTCCGGATGATTCACGGCATGCACGATGGACTCGTGGTCGAGCGTTTCGATGCGGTCATTGGCGGCGCGGACCGCGTCCATGTTGATGCGCAGGGCAGTCTCTACGGGCATGCGCTCCGGATTCACGTCAATCCCAAACCAGCCCTGGTAGCCGTGCATCTTCAGAACGTACATCAGGGCTTCGAACTGCTCGGGCGAGGTCACGCCGATGTTCAGGTCCTGGTCGTAATTGCCGAGCGGCTGGCTGTTCAGGTGCATGTGGGCAAGCCGGCCTTCGCCCAGCGCCAGGCTGTAGGAATAGGGCAGGTCCTCATACGCCATCAGGGCGTGGCCGATTTCCGGGTTCAGTGCGCACAGGGCATGACCGTCCTTGAGTATCTGCCGGTTGGTTGCGTTCGATAGCTTCGCTTCGACGTCCCGGCAAAGCAGGATGCCTTCCGGCGTGGTGCCGAACAGAATATGGCCGCGCGGTTCATAGGGCTTGGGCTCAAACGCCATCCTGACGCCGGGCACTGCGTCCAGCGCCTCGGTCAGACCGTCGATGAATCGGTCGCGCATGGCCGGGAAGTCAATTCCGAACGGGTTCTCGTAGCCGTCAATTCCGGGCCAGACGACCATGAAGTCGGTCTTGAATTCGATGTTCAGTTTCAGCGCCCGCTTTACGAGTTCGATTGCCTCGCGCCGCGCCTCCGGAATCGGGCTGGAGAGCGACCCGAATTCGAATCGCCGAGAACGGAAGAGCAACGGCACAATCGTGATGAGTCGGATGCCGGTATCCTGAGTGAACTGCTTCCAGATGTGCGCGTTTTGCTCGTTGACCTCGTTCGGATAGTGCGCTTCGAGTCCGGCCAAGCCATAGTCCTTCAGGCGGCGTGCGATTTCCAGGCGCTGCTCAATGCTCAGGTCCCGGCCGTACTGCTCATGGAACCGGCTCGCGGCCGGTGAGAAGTACCAGATGCCGGCCGAGAACCTGAGGTTCAGATGGAACGATTCGAGGTGCCGGACCAGTTCTTCCGGGGTCCGGCGAATCGCCTGGGGACGGAGGTCAATGAGTGCCATTCGGCTCCTTTCGTCAGGGTCAGACCCTGAATGCTTCGGCATCGGCATTATCATACACCTGCCCGGAGAAATGTCAAAGCAGGAGATGTCGAACCGAAGCCCGGAGTGGAAACACGACGGCACGACGAACACAACGAAGAAGGAATCAAAGAGTCTGGGAATCCAGGAATCCATCGCCCTTGAATCCTCGAATCCTGAACCCTTGAGTCCTGCTCGGTTACGTCTTCCCGTTGTGGTCGTTGTGTCGTTGTGGTGAGCCTGTCTCGGGATTCGGGACTTGACTTACCGGCTGTGCCGGGCTAGCTTATTCTCATGACCGGACCGAAAGCCTTGACGAGGCCCTTGGCGAGGAAGTTCGCGCCCGGGTGCGCGCTGATGATATACAAGCCGCACCTTGCGGAGCGGCTGCATGAGATCCTGGTCAAGAACGTCGGGCCGATGGACGTGTTCCTCACGTGCTGTCACCATATTCCGCCGCTTGCCCGCGGGACTGAGATGATCAACGTCTGTCCGGGCTGCGACCGGCGCTATCGAGAGAACTACACGGAATCAACGACCATATCATTGTGGGAAGTGCTGACCCAGGGCTCGTTCTTCCCGTTTCCGGACTATGCAGGCCGGGAGATGACGATTATTGACGCCTGCCCGACGCGCAGTGAAACCCGGGTCCATGACGCGGTCCGCGAGCTGGTTCGCAGGATGAACATCTTGCTGGTCGAGCCGCGCAAGACGAGGACCCACAGCACCTGCTGCGGCGACAGTCTCTGGGGTGTTGCGCCCGAGCCGAAGGTCATTGCCCAGATGAAGAAGAAGGCTGCGACCATGCCGACGCAAGAGATCATCACGTACTGCGTGTCGTGCAGCAAAGCGATGTTCATCGGCGGCAAGCGGCCCCGGTATCTCGTGGATTTGCTGTTCAACGAGGAAACCGTCCCGAAAACGTACCTGCCTGCGCAGTGGCACAAGGAAGTTGACGAGTTCATCGAAGCACATCGCTGACCGCGTCTTTCCCGATCATTTCTCTAACCACAGATGAACACGGATACACACAGATGGTCACGGATTCGGACTTAACCGCAGATTTCGCAGATCACACAGATTCTCTGAACTGACTACCACAGAGGCACAGAGAAGCACAGAGCCACAGAGTCGAACCCACCGATTCCGCCGATTTCTTTTCGTCATTCTGCAATCTGTAATCTGCAATCTGCAATTTGAAATCCCCCTTCTCGCTCCCTTGCTCCCTTCCCTCCCCCTGACCCCTTCTTCCTGCGGCTCGTCTTGCGCTTGCCCGGCCCGACCGCTATAATTCCGCCATGCTGAGTCGCGTTCGTTCGGATTTGTTGCCGGTTCTGGGGCTTCTTGGCCTGCTGGCTGCGGCTCCGGTCTCTGCCGGATGGCTGTCGGATATGCGGCTCACGAATGACGCCAACGACTCGCGTACATCTTACAATAACGCGTGGTGCGTTGCGGTGAATGGCGACACGCTGCACGTGGTCTGGTTCGACAACCGCGCCGGGGGCGTCTACGGCATCTACTACAAGCGCTCGACCGATGACGGCGTCACGTGGAGCAGCGACACTCTGCTGACCGGCAGCGCCAGTGCCCAGTATCCGTGTATCGCCGCCTCCGGAGGCCGGGTCCACATCGCTTGGGAAGACATTCGCGACGGCAACTATGAAATCTACTACAAGTCCTCGACCGACTGCGGAACCTTCTGGGGCGCGGACCAGCGGCTGACCGTCAATTCGGCCCAATCCTGGTATCCGTCTATCGCGGTCTCGGACTCCAACCTGGACGTGGTCTGGGAGGACGGCCGGAGTGGGTACTACAACGTCTGGGAGAAGCACTCGACCGACTGGGGCTCGACCTGGTCCGACGATGAGGCCCTCACGACCAATGCCTTCACGTCCTCTAACCCGGCCGTCGCGATTGCCGGGTCCGGAATCTACGTTGTCTGGTGCTATTCCTACATCAACGCCTATGACATCCAGTTCCGCCGCTCGACCAACCTCGGCGCATCCTGGGACTCCACACGCACTCTGTCGGCGACCATGGACTTTGCCTCGTCATCGCCCACGCTGGCCGTGGCCGGAACCCAGGTCAACGTCGTCTGGCAATATACGCTGGTTAATCCCCAGGTGATGTACCAGCGCTCGACCAACCTCGGCGCGACCTGGCTGGCCGACACGGCGCTGACCAACGGGAGCTACTCCGCCGTGAATCCGACGGTCGCGGCCCGGGATTCGCAGGTGCACGTCGTCTGGCAGGACAACCGGGACGGCAACCAGGAAATCTACTACAAGCGTTCGCTGCATCGGGGTCTGAACTGGGACGCCGACACGCGGCTCACCCGCGACACGTGGTCATCGCAGTATCCCTCGACTGCCGCGGGTCCGCGCAATCTGTACGTGGTCTGGCAGGACAACCGGCCGGGCAACGATGAAATCTACTTCAAGGAATACTACACCCCGGACGTGGCGGCGACGGGTATCATTGCGCCTACGGGCTCGGTTGACAAAGGACAGGTCATTGCGCCGCGGGCGTCGGTGCGCAACAACGGAACGCAAACCGCGATATTCCCGGTAGCATTCAACATCTCGGACGGATACAGCAACGTCCAGACCTGTACCTTGAATACGGGTCAGGCCAAAACCGTTGCCTTCGCCGACTGGACAGCGGACTCTGTGGGCAGTTGGACAACGAAATGCACTACCCGTCTCACCGGCGACGTCGCGCCCGGGAACGACAGGGTGACCGGTACGGTGAACGTCGTGTTCCACGACGTCGGTTGCACCCGAATCCTCGCGCCGGTCGGCACGATTGACTCCGGGACCGACGTCTGGCCCCAGGCGGTCGTGACAAATCACGGGACCTCAACGGAGACCTTCTCGGCACGTTTTGTCATCGGCAGCATCTTTGCCGAGAGCATGTCGGCGACGGTTCCGGCCGGCCGGAGTGATACCATCACCTATGACTATTGGACCGCCTACCCGCTCGGCATGTTGGTCACGCGATGCAGCACCATGCTGGCCACCGACCAGAACCATGGTAACGACAAGTACCTGGATTCAGTCATTGTCGTGCCTTTGACCGGAATCGAGCAGGCAAACCCCAAACTGCCCACGCGATTCGAACTGGCTCAACCGGCTCCGAATCCGTTCTCAGGTCGGGTCGGCCTGCGCCTTGCCTTACCCAGGGCAGCACCGGTGGAACTCGCGGTGTATTCAGTAACCGGCGCGTGCGTCCGCACGCTTCAGGAAGCGAATCTGCCGCCCGGGTACTATCACCTGACCTGGGACGGCTGCGACCGCTTCGGCAGACCGGTGCAGGACGGAATCTACTTCTGCCGCCTCGCGGCGAGCGGATTCAGCTCGGCTCAGCGCGTCGTCAAACTCCGCTGACCGTTTCCCCAGACTCGGAATCGAATCCGCAGATTTCGCTGATTCCGCAGATTTCAGGAAATGACTACCACAGAGGACACAGAGAAGCACAGAGGCACGGAGTCCAATCCAATGATACCACTTCTGTCCGGGCGAGCGAAGCGATTCTGCGAACGCAGTGATACTGCGAGCGGAGCGGTCCTGCGAGCCATAGCGATACTGCGCTGTCCGTTCCACAGATGAACACAGACAGACACAGATTCGGAACCGAATCCGCAGATTCCGCAGATTACGCAGACCCAGCCTGAGTCCGGGACTCGCTTTGGATTTCGGACTTGGTGCTTGTTTCGGATTTCGAGCCTAGAACTTAGGTGTTTCTTCAGGAGCGATCCTGCGAGTGCGCAAGTCGTAAGACATAGAAGGCGCGGCTTCCCGCGCCCCGTCTGATTGGCTTGAGCTTGTAGCTTGTGGCTTGAGCTTATTAGCGCGCGATTACAACCTTGCGGGCTTCTCCCTGACCCCCGGTCCCTGATCCCAGACCCCTGACGAAGTAGACCCCGGCCCCAAGCCGGCTCACGTCATTCGGACCCTGGTGCAGTTCCGCGACGCGGCGGCCGGAAGCATTCAGCAACTCCGTCCTGTACGCTGTGTGCTGTCTACTGTCTACTGCTGCAAGTTCCAGCACCCCGCGCACGACGGTCGGGACTGACGTGGTGCGTAATGCGTAAGGCGCAGAGCGTTCTTCTTCCACTCCCGCGCCGTAGAATTGATAGATTTGCAGCCCGGCTCCATTATCCGCGACATACGCGTAGTCACCTACTACGGCCACGCCATACGCATAGTCCGGGGTGTTCTGCCAGCCGGCTTCGACCGGATGGGCAGGGTCGAATACTGAGACTACCCACAAGCCGGCATTATGGCATGCCACATAAGCGTAGCTCCCAACCACGTCCACGTCATAGGCCCAATCCGGCGTGCCATAAGAACCAACCTCAGTCGGATGCGCTGGGTCTGCGACTGAGATGACCCGCAAACCGGCGCTCCAGTCCGCGACGTAGGCGTAGTCCCCGACCACGGCTACGCCACAGGCTTGACTTGGCAAGGTGCAGCAGCCGACTTCGACGGGATGCTGAGGGTCTGAGACGGATACCACACGTAACCCTTGGTACCCATCCGCGACGAAGGCGTAGCTCCCAGCCACGGCCACGCCCTCGGCCCAGCCTGGCGTATCGCAGCAGCCGACCTCAACTGGATGCGCGGGGTCTGCAACCGAGATGACCCTCAGGCCGTCACCGTAGTCCGCGACGTAGGCATAGTCCCCAGCCACGGCCACGCCGTAGGCAGCGCCGGGAGTATCATAGTCGCCGACTTCGACGGGATGCGCAGAGTCCGACACTGAAACGACCCGCAGTCCGGAATCATAGTCCGCGACGTAGGCATAGTCCCCAACCACGCCCACGTCGAAGGCGATGCCGGGCAAGTCGCAGCACCCGACTTCAACAGGATACTCGCGGTCCGCGGCTGCAATGATCCGCAAACCAACACTGCCGTCCGCGACATAAGCAAGACCCCCAATCACGGCCAGCCCACCACCAAAGACTGGTGTGTCGTAGTGGCCGACCTCGGTCGCGTTTGAAGAGTCCGAGACTGAGACAATCCGCAGACCTGCATTGTAGTCGGCAACATAGGCGCACCCCCCTGCCACGGCCGCTCCGTATGCATTCCCGGGAGTGACGAAGTAGCCGACCTCAGCCGGTTGCGCAGGGTCAGCAACTGAGATGATTCGCAGTCCTGCCCAATCATCCGAGATGTAAGCGCAGTTCCCGCCCGCGGCGACGTCCCAAGCCCGACCCGGTGTGGAGCAGTGGCCAACGTCGGCTGGGTGAGCGGGGTCCGCGACCGAGATGACCCGAAAACCGGCATCGAGGTCCGCAATATACGCATAATCCCCGACAATCGCCACCCCGTAGGCAAAGCCCGGCGTATTGTAGGAGCCGACTTCGACGGGATGCGCCGGGTCCGAAACCGAGATGACCCGCAAACCGGCGGCTCCATCCGCGACGTAGGCATGGGTCCCAACAGCTGAAACTCCGTGGGCAGCACCGGGCGTGTCGCAGTAGCCAACCTCTGTCGGATTCTCAGGGTCCGCGACCGAGATGACCAGAAGTCGGTTATCGGAGTCGGTGACATAGGCATAGTCTCCAACAACGTCTACGCCCCAGACCCGACTGACTGGATTGTAGTAGCCGACCTCAGTCGGATGCACAGGATCCGCGACCGAGAAGATCCGCAGACCGGCATCGTAGTCCGTGACGTAAAGATGGTCATTCGCATAACATAGCCCATAGAGAACTGCGTCCCTGGTCCTGATTTCTGACAACCTAACCGGAAGGGCCGAATCACTCACGTCGAGCACGAAGACCCCGCCCCCGGAACCGCAGAAGGCCAGATGGCGAGTGGAATCGAGCGCTACGGCATATGAAGGTCCGAACGGCCAGTTGCCAACAAAGCGGCAGTTCAGGGAATCGCCCGCCGCCCGCACTGGCCAAAGCAGCGCCAGCGCCAGAACCAACCCGACCGACACCTTGCTGAGCTTCACAGTCGCCATCCTGAGAGATTGTAGGCCGAACCTGGGGCCTGTCAATCAGAAACCCCACAGCAGAGCAAAGAGCAAAAAGCAAAGAGCAAAGATGAGGCAACTCAAAAGTCAAAGGTCAAAACTCAAAACGAGAGAGCAAGGGAGCGAGGGAGGAAGGGAGAAAGAGACGATTGCAGAATACAGATTGCAGATTACAGAATGCGGAGTGAAATAGGCGCAGAATCGCTCCGCTCGCAGCATCACCGCACGAGTGAGTAGTAAGTAGTGAGTAGGCGGGACGAACGAAGCTCCGCAGGAGCGTTTCGCTCGCCTGGACGGAAATCGGCGGAATCTGCTTCCGGATTTCGAGTGCAGCAGCCTGTTGCAATCTGCGTCAATTCACGTTAATCTTGGTTGATGAGTGGAACCCTTGCGGCCGTCGCCGCTCTGGTGCTTCGCGGCGAGGTCCGGGTTTCGGACCACGGCTATGACGAGCTCGCGGCCGACGGAATACTGGTTCGCGACCTGATAACGGGCATTCAATCGGCCGAGGTTGTGGAAGACTATCCGGGATTCGCGAAAGGACCTTGCGTACTCGTCCTGCAGCATGACCGCAACGGCAATCCGCTCCATGCCCTCTGGGGTATCCCGAAGGGCGAAACCGAACCGGCGGTCCTGATTACCGCCTATCGTCCCGACCCGACTCGTTGGGCAAATGACTTGAGAAGGAGAGTGAAATGAGAACTCGACGGCAGACGAAGCTCGTCCACGAGGGCGACTACGTCGCCGAGGTGGATGTCGAACTGGTCGAGACGGATACCGGCTGGTCGCCCTATCTGTCGCTTGACGACGCCTATCGGCTTGACGACGTAAGGGAAGCTCTCCGGCGCGGCGACGTGAAGACTGCCGCGCAACACGCGCGAGTCTACACCTTGTCACCTGTGGCAGTCTAACACCATCTTCTACGCGGGTCAGGTGACGCCAGCAGGGGACCTGACGCAGGACGCGGGAGTAGGCTCTTGCCGGAGAGGAGTCACGTCAAAATGACCCGGGCTGGCTTGCACTGTCCATTCGATGTCCCCTTGTCGCTTCATGCCTTTGTGTTTCTAATTCGGGTCCGGATTCGGCGGCGTTGACAAATAGCGGTTCCGGCGGTATCTTGTAACTATGTGTGAGTTCTGCACGAAGCATGGTGAGGGGAAGAAGTGGTACTTGCAGATGAAGAACTACTCCGAGGAACTGCGCCATGCGCGACTCTCGCCGGACCAGCGGAAGTACATCGAGCTGCCGACCCGGGCGGCCTGGCTGGAACGGTTCTTCGCCGGATTCGTGATGGCCGCGCCCGGCCACGCCGAGATGCCGGAGCACGAGCCGCCGCAACCGAAACCCAGGGCGATGCGCCCGCCGACCGAGGCCGAGATTGTCAAGGAATCCCAGGTCGTGCACTTCGGCCAGGTGCTGCCGATTGAGGACTGCGAAGCGGTGATTGACCTGGTGGATTCGATTACCCGATTGCCGTGTGGCTGCCGGCTGATGACGACCGGCAAAGCGGACCAGCGTTACTGCTTCGGCGTGGGAATAGACGCGTGGGGTATCCTGGGCAAGTTCCCGGACGGTTCATTCGAGGTGTTGAACAAACGCGAGGCCAAGCGCCTGTTCCGGGAGTTCGACCGGGAGGGCCTGATTCACAGCGTCTGGACCGGCGTGACGCCCTATGTCGTCGGACTGTGCAATTGCGACCATGACTGCGCGGCCTACCGCGGGTATATCGAGCAGAACGGCCCGCCCAACTTCTTCCGGGCCGAATACGTGGCGCAAGTGGACTGGGACCTTTGCACCGGCTGCAAGTCATGCATGCGCCAGTGCCAGTTCGGGAGCGTGTTCTATTCCTCGGCGCTGGGTAAAGTCCATATTGACCCGGCCCGGTGCTTCGGGTGCGGGGTCTGCCGCGCGGCGTGCAAGAAGGACGCAATCTCGCTCATGCCCAGGCAGAGCGTGCCCGAAGCCGCGAATATCTGGCTAAGGCCGCCGGTCAAGACCGCCTAGCCGGCGCCGGGTGGACGGCCAATGAGAACCTGTTGCTTCGGCACATTCTACCTGGGCGGGCGGATTGACCTGCTCCGGCTGCGCGAGCACCTCGCCGGCGACTACCCGGACGCGACCCTCGTCACCGAGCGCGGGCAGGCCGTGCTCTTCGTGCCGCTGGCGGCCGGCGTGCTGGCCCCGGCGCCGGACCGGGAACGGATTGCGTACGATGTGGTCAACTACCAGTTCGACTCCGGTTACGGACAGATGCTGTTCCGGTTCCGGAGCGCGCGACGGATTCCGGCACTGGAAGAATCCCCGGCCAAGTTCGCCCTGCGTCAACCGGAAATCGCCGAAGCGGGCCTGGCCTATCTCAGGCGGGCGCTCAACATCAAGAGCCTGAGCGAAATCAACTCGCTGGTCCGCAGTCCCGAGCAGAGCCGGAAGCTGAGGAGCGAGACGGGTATCCAGCCGCTCCGCCTCGGGCTGGATGCGATGTCCGTGACGTTCGGCCTTACCGACCGAATCTGGCTGGTGGGCACCGATGTACCGGACCTCGATACCAGCCGGGCCGAAGACCTGAGCGAAGTGAGCCCCGGGGCTATCTTCGCGCTCGGCCCGGACCGTTTCTGGTCGCCGGTCGTGACCGAGGACGTGACCTGGGACATGGTGCTGCTGCATCTGCGCGAGAGCGGCGGACGGCTGGCGAAGGATATCGCGCGGGCGTGGCTGGAGGTGATCCAGCGCCAGCTCGAACAGATGACGACTACGCTGGCCGAACGGAACGCGGTGGTCTGGGCCCAGGAACGGGAGGATGTCGAGCAGTTCGACGTCAATTTCCATCTGCTCGCGACCGACGCCCGCCGCTTTATCAGTACCTACAGCCTGCTCCGACTCGAGGTCGTCAGCCGGGAGCGCTGGGAGCGCTTCTCCACCTTTGAGCGCCAGGTCGAGCTCGCAAACAAGGCGCTGGATGAAGCACACCGGGCAATCGAGCGGATGACCCGACCGCTGGACTTCCGGGAGTTTCAGTTGCTGAAGACCGGCGTGGAGGAGGTCGAAGGCCGGATTATGCTGCTGACCATTCTGCTGGTGCTGATGGAGCTGTTCCGGATGGCGACCGAGCCCGGGCACTGGGGCAGCAAGGGGATTCTGCTCGGGCTGGTTATCATGATACCGGCCGGCTTCCTGTTGTTCGAGCGCTGGCGGCGGTCGGCCGTGGTGCGGCGAGGACGGGCCCTGCTCACCAGGAATCGGATTGAGCGGGTGAAGACGGACATCAAGGAAATCGAGCAGGAAATCGAACAGCTCAAGAGCGAGGGTTTTCTGGCCGAGGAAACCCAGCAGTCATTTCTCAGCGAACTCAGTGACTCGCGGGACCGGCTCAAGCGCCAGCAGGCTGAGCACGAAGAGGAGTTGAGGAAGAGCTAGTTCGGTTCCGGGAGGAGTTCGAGGCAGCGGCCGGGTTGAGCCGCTGCAGTCTTTCAGGCCCTGGCCGGCGCGGGCGGCGTGTAGTCTGGAGTCACGGAACGCACGCTGCCGGACTTGCTGACACGGACCAGCAATGACCCGTATGCCGGGAAATCAAGAGTCAGGGCTTTACCGCTCAGCTTGAGCTTGAGGCTTGTGGCTTGTGCTTCGGCGGACTGGCCATAGCGCATGGGGTAGTGCAGGTTCCTGGTCGCAGGATGGGCGAAGAACAGGATGTGCTCGTCCTGGTCAACCCGGCACCAGAACTCCGGAATAGAGGGAGCCAGGGAGCAGGAGAGCAAGGGAGCAAGGGAACTGGGAACCGCGGACTGGACATTGGCGAGAGAAGACAGGTCGCGCAAGTCGGATTCGTATTGCTCGTGCTTGACCCTTCCGGGTTCGGCCGGGCGGCGACGAAGAGCGACCGGCAATCCCTGCTTCGCCAGCCTGAGAATATCACGCAGGGCCGAGGCATCGAGCCATTCGACGTCAATGTAGAGCCGGTTGAACTCGGCGCTGCCGACGTGCAGTCGGCCGTCGCGAAAGTCGGCGTCGGGCAGCAGTCCCAGCGAGACCCAGAGCGGACGGAAGCCGAGGAGTTCATCCGGGAAGCGTTCGTACTGCAATTCCCAGGACCATTCCGCGCTCGGTCGCCGGAGTTCCGGGGGCAGGCGGCCGCGCATCCAGTTGTCTTCAAGCGGGAGATAGACCGCGACGTCCGAGTAAGTCCGCCCCTGGCGCATGATTGTGCTCACCTGCTCAAGGTAGCGGTTGAATTCGGGAAGCTCGGCAGCGAAGCTCGAGTCCGGACCAACGTGCACCGAGGCGTAGAACCGGTTCCTGTCGGCAGGCGGATTGTAGGGCATGCCGTGCCAGATGATGGAGTTGATGCCGTTGGCGAACAGGGCATCGGCGAGGAGCTTGATGTCGGCAATCTGCTCCTGTCCCTGGAATGGCCCGGGCCCGGGAAAGGGCTTCCAGCCGTAGAGGCAGGTGAACGATTCGGCTGAAGCAATACGCTTGCCGGCTATTGCCGCGGCGCTCGCCGCGAACTGGGAGAAGTGCGGGTCGAACAGAATCGCTTCGCTTTCCGGGACGTCCATCGCGCAGTAAGCTGAGAGCAGGTCGGTCGGAGTGCCCAGGCACTGGACCCGGGAAAGCGCGCCCAGCCCGTGGCAAAGCCCGGTGAACGGGCGGTAGAACTCGTTCAGTACCGTATCGGAGATGAGACGGCGGTAGTCGTAGCGTATGTCGGGATGCTCATCAAGACTGCTCATGAACGGGCGAAGGTCATAACTGAACCGGTCGAGGAATACCTGGTCAAGCCCGTCGCTCCAGAGTCCTTCGGGTTCGACTTCAAACGAGTCGCAGAAGAGCCGCGACGTTTCGCCGGCCAGTGCGTCCTTGAGCGCCGCGCCCATCTTCTCTGCGTAGCGCTCAAGCGCGTGGCGGTCGAGATGATTCAGGATGTAGAGCGGTTTGCCGCCCGAACCTTCCCACGACTTTTCCAGGCGCTGGCGGGACAGGCCGGTGAATGTCCGGGACGCGTCGCGTTCTTCCACAATTGACCCGCCGAAGGGCCAGGCTGAGCCGAACGTGAAGTCACAGCCGAGCCCGATGCTCTCAGCATACTGTTTGGCGTCGGCCACTGCCGCTGACCATTCCGGGGAGAGCCATTCGGGTCCGGGCTCGGAGTAGTGAGTAGTGAGTGGTGAGTAGTGAGTACCCGGAGTCGGACCCGTCGCGCCGGGCTGGGCGTACAGGAACGCGATTTCGACGCCGCCGAATCCATTTTGCTTGAGCCAGTCCAGTTGAAACCGGACGTCCTCCGGACGGATGGGCGCATTGAACCACCACCAGCGGGTGTAGGGCTTGGGCGAGTCGTGGTGCTGACTGCTGCTCATTTTGAATCCGCGGCCAGCAATTCCCGAATCGCCGCGAGGGAACGCTCGGAGTAGATGCGCGGGCGGTCGTGGTGTTTGGCTTTGGGCGTCGGCAGGAGCCCGAAGTTGGCGTTCATCGGCTGGAAGTTCCTGGTCGGCGTCGTGATGTAGCGGAGAAGGCCGCCAAGAATCGTCGTTTCGGGCAGGACCAGCAGCGGTTGACCGAAGGCAAGTCGCGCCGCATTGATGCCCGCGAGCAGGCCGGTGGCGATTGACTCGACATAGCCCTCGACGCCCGAGAGCTGGCCCGCGATGAAGAGCGTGTCGCGCTTCTGAGTTTGCAGGGTGGCCTTGAGGCAGAGCGGGGCATTGATGAAGGAGTTGCGGTGGACCGAGCCGAAGCGCAGAAACTCGGCTGAGGCAAGCGCGGGAATCAGGCCCAGCACCCGGCGCTGCTCGGGCTGGCGCATCCGGGTCTGGAATCCGACCAGGTTGTACATTGTGCCTTCGCGGTTCTCGCGGCGCAGTTGCACCACAGCAAAGGGCTGCCGGCCGGTCCCGGGGTCAACCAGGCCTACCGGCTTCATCGGGCCGAACAGAAGAGACTGCTTTCCGCGCCGGGCGATATCCTCAATCGGCAGGCAACCCTCGAAAGGGGGAATAGTGAATAGTGAATGTTGAAAGTCGCTCTCGTGGCCGGTATACAGGTCGGCAGTGAGCAGTGCGCTGTAAAAGGCGTCGTACTCGGGTTCGGTGAGCGGGCAGTTCAGGTAATCGTCGCCGCTGATGTAGCGGTTTGCGGCAAAGTACCGGTCCCGAACAAGCGAATCCCGGCTGACGATGGGGGAGATGGCGTCGTAGAAGGCGAGATTGCCGGTTCCGAAGAAATCGGCCAGCCGGTCAGCGAGCGGCGCTGATGTCAGCGGGCCGGTGGCGACGACCAGAATGCCGGAGTCCGGAATCGCAGTCACCGGTTCACGACGGATTGTGATATTGGGCAGTGCGGTGATACGTTCAGTCACGGCCCGGCCGAATCGGGCTCGGTCGATGACCAGCGCTTTGCCACCAGGAATCGCGTTTTCCCGCGCGATGCGGAGGAGCTCGGAACCCAGCAGTTCGAGTTCGGCCTTGAGCAGGCCGTGAGCGTTGGTCGGTTCGAGCGACTTGAGCGAGTTGGAGCAGACCAACTCGGCGAAGTCACCGGTTCGATGCGCTTCGGTTGATACTCCGGGCCGCTGTTCCCAGAGCTCGACCGCAGCGCCGCGCCGCGCAGACTGGAATGCGGCCTCACATCCGGCAAGGCCGGCGCCGAGGATGGTGATGCGGGGTCCAGGGGTCCCGGGGTTGTCCCTGCGGGACGGCTGCGCCTTCACGGGTTCAGGGGTCAGGGTCATGCGGAACGGGGACACCCCTCGGAGGGATGTCCCCGTTTCTTCTAGTACAATCCGCTGACGTTCTTTCCGGTCGGGTATTCTACGCTGTAGGCGAGATTGATGACGGATTTCTCCTGCGGTTTCAGAGTGAGCTTGAAGGTGTAGGTGCCGAGGTCTTTGTTGTCTTCGTCCGATTTCGGTTCGAGTTTCGTGAGCGTGACCTTGATTGCCTTGTTCTGGCTGACCGGAATCTGCTCAACCAGAGTCATGTCAATCGGTTTGGCGTGGCAGTTTTCGACCGTGGTCTTGTACGTGAAGTCAATCTTGGTCAGATTGCCGACGATGCCGGATTTGGAGGTGAAGCTCTTGACCAGCTCGCGCTTCACTTTCACGCGGTCGTCCACGCCGAAACTGAGGTCCGAGGATTCGCCGGGCGCGATGTTGCTGAGCCAGGTGTGGCCGGTGAATTCGTCACCGACATAGGTGTTGCCCTCGCCCTGCAGGAAGATGAAATCGGTATTGTTCTGTACCTTGCCGCGCAGGAAAGAAGCTTCGTCCATCCGGGGGTAGGCGTAGTAGCGGAACTCGGCCGGCAGGGTCGCGTCGTGCAGGAAGAGCTTCTTGGCGCTCTCGCCGCTCTTGAGGGCGACCCGGCCCGGGATGTCGTACTGGAGCGAGATGCCGGTTTCGACCGGCGGCGCCGGCGCTTCGGCAGCTTGCTCTTCAGCCTCGGCGCCGCCGCGCATAGCGCCAGGGGCGGGCATCACCCGGTCCATCGCTTTCGACTCCATCACACTGGGGGGCCGCGGTTCGTAGATGTCGAGATACCAGCCGACCGGTTCCGGCGCAGTGCCGCCGGCCGAGGGCCGGGCAGTCGAAAGCAGCACCTTGACGTCGTTCCAGTCTTCATTAGTGTGCTGGCTGAGCCGGGCGAAGTAGGTTAGCGCCACGTTCTGGGTCGAGGGAGACGCGCGCAGTTCGTAGTACGGGCTCCAGTTGACACTGAACGGGACGTTGTAGTTGAGCGAGATGTCATACGTGCCGCTCTGGTCCGCGAAGACGTCCACCAGGACCGTCTTCCGATTCTCCCATTGCGCGCGGGTCACGGAGAGCTCCTGGCCTACGGCCTCGATGGTTTTGGCCAGGTCCTTGCGGAGTTTGTCGAGTTCGGCCTCGCGTTTGCGCACGGCCAGGAACTCGGTGCCGAGGAAACCGAGCGCGGCCGACCAACTGCCGGCATCCACCTTGCCCGCTTCGAGTTGTCGGGACATCGTCTCGGGCGCGCCGAGCTTGATGGAACTGAGGAAGGTCTCTTTGGCCTTGAGCATGTCCTGCTCGTCGTTGAACGCCTTGTCCAGTGCATTCAGTCGCTCCAGCGAATCCTCCAGGGTTTTGACCTTGCCGGTCGGCTCGGCGATGTAGCCGGGCTTGACCTGGACCTCGCCGATCTTGAGGCCGGGAGCGCGGATGCGGACCGAGTTGTCGTCGAGCATGCCGGGCAGGCTCGGGAATGCCAGTTGCTGTGCGCCGCTGATTGTAGCGGACGCTTTGCGGACGACCATCGCCTGGTCCGGATAGGCGATTACCGAATCGATGCGCGAGTCCACACTGACGGCAGACAACGCCATCAACAGGAGAAGACTCATTGGACCTCCTTATGTCCTGGGTTATGGCGGGAAACCCGCCGGTTGCTCGGGCAGGCACGGGGGCCTGCCCCTACGATCGTACCGCCGGCTAACACCATGTCATGGTCATAGATGACCGCGGCCTGACCCGGGGTGATTGCCCATTGCGGGTCGTCGAAGGTCACCATCGCGGTCCGGCGGTCAACCGGCTCAATCCGCGCCGGCGCCGCTTTGTGCTGGTACCGAATCTGGACCCCGGCCCGAACCGGGCGGTCAAATCCGGGCACGGCAACGAAATTGAGGTTACCCACCCTGGTCTGCCGGCCAAAGACCGCGGACTCGGGCCCGATGGTGATTGCATTGTGCTTCGGGTCAATCCGCGTGACGTAGTACGGCCTGGGACCGGCGATGCCGATTCGACGCCGCTGGCCGATGGTGAAGTGAATGATGCCTTGGTGAGCGCCGATGACCTTGCCGGACGAATTCAGAATCGGGCCTGGGCGCGCAAGTTCAGGAAACCGGGATTTCAGGAACGCCGGGTAGGTTCCTTTGGGTGCAAAGCAGACTTCCTGGCTTTCCCTTTTCTCAGCCGTGGCGAGGCCGTACTTGCGGGCAAGAACCCGGACCTCCGGTTTGGTCAGTTCGCCGACCGGGAAGAGCGAGCGGCGCAACTGGGGCTGGGTCATGGAATAGAGGAAGTAGCTCTGGTCCTTGGCCGGGTCGATGCCGCGTTTGAGTTGCCAGCGGCCGGAAGCCGCAAACCCTAAACTCGAAACCCCAAACTCTAAGTCCGGATTAGGATTTAGGGCTTCGGACTTAGGACTTCCGGTCGCCGGGGGTTGGATGCGGGCATAATGGCCGGTCGCGACGGCCTCGGCCCCGAGTTCGCGGGCCTTGCGCAGCAGGATATCGAACTTTAGAAACCGGTTGCAGCGAATACACGGATTCGGCGTCCTGCCCCGGGCGTATTCGGCGCAGAAGTCGTCAATGACGTGCTTACGGAAATCCCGGCGGAAGTCGAGAGCGTAGTGCGGAATCCCAAGCTGGGCACAGACCCGGCGCGCGTCCTCGATTGCCTCGAAACCACAGCAACCGCGACCGCTTCCGCATGCGTCAGCCGCGCCGTCCCAGACTCGCATCGTAACGCCGAGAATATCATGACCTTGCTCCTTGAGCAGGGCTGCGGCGACCGACGAATCAACGCCACCCGACATTGCAACCAGCACTCGTCCGGGGGTTCGGCTCATCTCTGAATAATAAGCGATTACCGGCCATACTGTCAACTACAACTTGCACCGAAACTATTCCCGGATGGTGCTTGTCTAACCTTATACCTGAGCTGAGGTTGCTAAGGTACGTAGTTCCTTGACACCCGGCGAGAGCCGGGTATAATAAATTGTCTGGCGCGGGCCGGACTGATTGACGGCAAAAGGGAAGCATCCGAGTCGGGTCGAGCATGAATTGACTTGCGGCGAAGTGGCTGTGTGGTGCTGCGGAACCGGTGAAACAAGTGTCGGGCATGACGAGTTGAGACAAATAGTGCAGGAGGAGAAATGAAACAGGGCCGTTTGGTGCTTGTCCTTTCAATCTTGGCGCTGGGGGCCGGCCTGGGCAGCCGGGCGTCAGCCACCGTGGCGCGCCAGTGGGAGTCGTTCTATGACAGTCCGTTTCACAATGCGGACTCGTCGATTGGCGTCGTGGTTGACCACGACGACAACATCATTGTTGTCGGTTCCATCGAGTCGATTCCGGGCGCCTGGTACGCCTACGATATTGCGACCGTCAAGTACAATCCGGTCGGCGAGACGCTCTGGACGCGGCACGGTGTTGTCTCGCCTGATCTGCCGGCCCTTGCCCGGGGAATTGCCTGCGACGAGCAGAACAATATCTATGTCGTGGGTAGCAGCGGCCAGTTCGCGGCCGAGCCCCTTACTTCGTGGGCCATGACTGCAGTGAAGTTCCGCTCGAACGGAGACACGGCGTGGGTCCGGCGCTTCCCGGATGTCTGGTTTTCATTTGGCCAGGCACTGGCGGTAGACGCCGACCAAGACGTGTACTTAGCGGGCTCGTCGGCACGATTCTTTTACCTTGACAGCGAGAACTTCAGGGTCGTCAAATGCGATTCCAACGGCGATACCCTGTGGACGCGCTACGTTGACGGGCCGGCCCACCTGACCGACAGCCTTGCGGCAATGTGCCTGGATCCGAGCGGCAACGTCATCGTCACCGGTTCCACTAACGACCCGGACGCAACCAGCCATCGTGACTGGCTGACCGCCAAGCTCACCCCGGATGGCGATACGCAGTGGGTTCGTCATTTCGACGGCGGCGACCACCAGGACGACTACCCGGTGGCGGTAACGACCGACGGCACCGGTAATGTCTATGTCTGTGGCGCATCATACCATAACACAACCTACTGGGACTATCAGGTCGTCAAATACGGCCCGAGCGGGGACATTCAGTTCATGACCTCGTACAACAACGACGTAACCGACGGCACTGACATTCCGTGCGCGATTGCGGTGGACCAGTATCAGAATATTTACGTGACCGGCACCATCAACGATACCATAGATGGCGCCCCGAGCGAAAGCGCGTCCTTCGCCACGGTCAAGTTCGGACCGGCCGGCGGGCTGCCGGTCTGGGTCCAGAAGTACCGGGGGGCTCAGTCAGTATACGCGAGCTATGCGACGGCACTGAAGCTGGACCAATACGGCAACGTCTATGTTACCGGCAGCAGTGACAACGACGTACTCGGCGATCTGCAGCAGGCGACTTTGAAATACGACCCGCGCGGCCACTTGGAATGGGAGGTTCGAAACGGCGGCATGGATATGGATGCCCATGCCCGGGCTGTGGCGCTGGACAGCAGGGGGAGCGTGTATGTCGCGGGCGACGACTACGTTGACGCTGAGGACTATGACTACGCGCTGGTGCGGTATTCGGGTCCGGACGTCGGCGTGGCCCGGGTGATTGAACCCCGGGACACGATCCGGGTGAACCGCTCGGTAACGCCCACAATCATGGTGGAGAACTACTCGCCGGTGCCGGCGACCGACATCCCGGTCTACATGCTGATCGGCGCGACTTTGTTCAGCACGACCCTGTCCTCGCTCGACCCCTACGAGAGCACGCTGGTTCGGTTCGACGACTGGGCGAGCTCGAGTGCCGGCGATTTTCCGATTCGCGCCTATACGACACTGAGCGAGGACTGGGAGAACGGCAACGACACGGCCCACGGCTTTGTCTCAACCGTGCTGCCCTGGGTGGTCCGGGATACGCTTCCCAGCGGGCCCAAGAAGAAGTACGTCAAGGACGGCGGCGCGCTGGCCTATGACGACAACCTGAACCTGATTTACGCGGTGAAGGGCAACAACACCACGAGCTTCTATTCTTTTGGTCCGACCCAGACCTGGGTGGAGCGCGACAGCGTGCCGACCAGTTCGAGCCGGCGCAAGGTGAAGAAAGGCGCGGCGATGACCTATGGCGGCGACAACACGGTCTATCTGGCCAAGGGCAACCGGACCGCGGAATTCTGGGCGTATCACCCGGCGCTGGGCTGGGTTGCCAAGTCCGACCTGCCCTACGTTCTGAAAGGCGGCACGGCGATGGCGTATGTGCCCAATCTGGGGTGCATCTACATCCTGCCGGCGGAAAACACCCGCCAGTTCTGGTATTATGACACAGGCGGTACCTGGCATACCGGACTGCCGGACGTCCCGAACGGCCCCAAGAACAAGACCTGCAAGGATGGCACGGCCCTGGCCTACGACGGCGTCCAGTACCTGTATGCCCTGAAGGGCAAGACCAGCGAGTTCTATGCCTACAACGTCATGAACAACACCTGGCTCACCTTGAACGTGTTGCCGAATTCGAGCCAGACCCACAAGAAGAAAACCTCGGGCGACGGCGCGGCGCTGGCATTTGCCAGCGGCATGCTCTACGCATTCAAGGGCAACAACACGAATGAGTTCTGGTGCTGGAATCCAGCCACCGATACCTGGACCGAGGTCGATTCCCTGCTCAGCGGGGCGAAGAAGAAGAAAGTCAAGGGCGGCGGGTCGCTCGTCGCGGTCAACGGCAAGGTGTATGCCCTGAGAGGCAACGGGACCAATGACTTCTATCTGTACAACGCGAACATCGGAAGCTTCTCCTTTGCCGTGCCGGGGCAGCCCGGGAGCCAGGGCCAGGCAGGGCGAATCAGCCTCAGGCCGACGCTGAGAGTCGCACCGAACCCGTTCCGGAGTTCCTCGGTTGTGATCTACTCATTACCGAAGCCCGGGGCCCTGTACGTGAAGCTGTACGACGTGACCGGCCGGATGGAAATCGACCTCTTCGCCGGGCGCCAGCGGGCCGGGAGTTACCGTCTGAGCCTGGCCGACCCGCGGCTCGCGGCCGGGGTCTACTTCCTGAAAATGCGCTTTGATGACGGCGCCGGTGAACAGCAATTGACAACGAAGGTTCTGATTGAACGATAAAACCATCTCGGAATGCGGAATGCAGATTGCGGAGTGATTCCGAGTCCTGCATTTCGCATTCCATACTGAGTTGACTGGAGGCACGATGAGGCTGACGAGAGTTCTCTTTCTGGCCGTCGGCTTGTTGTTCGCGGCCGGCGGTTTTTCCAGGGCCGGCGCGGCAATCGGCCAGTTGTGGGCGAGGCACTATGCCGACTCGAGCGCTTTCGATGAACTCGACCACTTTGTTTCGGTCACCTCGGACGCCCAGGGGAATGTCTATGTTGCCGGGACGAGCCGAGACACGGTCAGTGATTCGCTCTGTTACATCACGACCAAATACGACCAATGGGGCCGGAAGGTCTGGCAGAGCCATCTCAACTACAGCCAGTGGTACTTCAACGAACTCGACACCGCCCCGCCATCGCCCCACCTGGTCCTGGATAATGCGCACGGCCGTCTGTATCTCGTCGCGACCGAGAGGCTCGACTTCTATTTCATTCACGACGTCCGGGCAGTCAAGTACAACACCGCTGACGGCAGCATCATCTGGTCGAACATGCTGCGCCTGGGCAATGTGAGCCAATGGACCGATGACTACGTGAGCGACATCGTCTTCGACTCGGTCTACGGCGCGCTTTACATCTGCGCGACATCCCAGAGCTACGTTCCGGGCGTCGACTCCGCCGCCTACCATTGGGGAATCGCCCGGCTCGATACCGCGACCGGATTCCCATCCTCAACGGGCTGGCAAACACTCTATCGACAATCCCCGGGCGACACCTTCGGAGACTACGCGACCGGCATCACCCTGAGTCCCGCTCGCGACCCGATCGTCTGCGGCTCCTGCTACAGCGACGGCAACGCTCTTAACAACTGGGTCACGGCATCCTTCAGCCGCACCAACGGCAGCCTGCAGTGGGCAACTCCCTGGCGGCGCGACTCGATTACCCTGAACGAGTATCCCTGGTCCATCACCGCTGACACCTCAGGTATTTATGTCGGGGGCGCAGTCTACATCGACTCGTCGGGCCAGTACGACTGGGCTCTGCTCAAACTCAGGCTCAACGGCTCGATAGTTGATTCCGCTATCTGCAACGTCAGCCCCGACGTCTTCTACGACAACTGGTTGACCAGTGTCAAGAGCACGGTCGGCAGCGGCGGCCGGGTCTATGCGGCCGGGGTCGTGGACGACGACAACACGAACAGTCTCGACTGGCTGGTGGTCGGCTATTCGACCGGAGCCGGGCAGGCCGGGGGGCTCTCCTATCTGTGGAAAAAGGCCGTTGACGATGACGCCAATAATGATGACGTAGCGACTCAACTCGTGCTGGACGGTCTGAACCAGCTCTGGGTCATGGGATCCATCGACCAGGGTGCATCTCCGAACGATACCACTGAGTGGATGGTGCGCCGGTTCAAACCGGCCGATGGCAGTACCCTCGGCCTGGACCTAGTGTATTATCGCAACGACCTGGGCGGTGACGTCGGTGTCCCGACCAGCTTTGCCTTTCGCGACACCAACCACGTTTACCTTGGCGGGTTCACCGAACCCGACGTTGGCGCTGAGGACCAGACCGTGGTCCGGTTCGGCGGGAACGTGCCGTCCGCGGCCATGGACTCCTTCCGGGACTCAATCCCTTTCCCCGGCTTCGCCTGGCGCGATACGGTTGACTCGGGTTCGACGGTCCGGGTGCGCGCTTACTATCACAGTACCGGCTATTCGCTGGCCACCCCCAAACTCAAGGCCAGCCTCAGCCCATTCTATGCGGACAGCGTCACCGATACCATCGGCGCGCCCCCTGAGTCCGCTCGGTCAGTCCTGATGACCGGCAGGTGGACGGCGTTGCAGCGCGGTCCACAGGTCATGAAATGCACGCTTGACCTGGCCGGCGACACCAGTGCGGGCAATAACCTGCGCACGCGCAACGTCTTTGTCCGGGTCAATGACGTCGGCCCGGATTCCTTGGGGGTAGCGGATACCGTGGACGAAGGCATTCCCTTCACGCCGGCGGCCCGGGTCCAAAACTACGGCAACACAACCGTCACTTTCCAAATTGCTTTCCAGGTCGGCGACACCATCAAGACCGCGACCGTGAACGCCCTGCCCCCGGACTCCGCACGGCGCATCACATTCTCCCAGTTCACCATGCCCAGGGGTGCGTACGCGGTACGGACTTACACTCAATTTGCCCCCGACCTCCGGCGCAGCAATGATACCCTCGATCGTCCGGCCAACCTCTTTGTTCGGTATCTCGACATCGTCTGCCGTGGCATTCTCACGCCGACCGGCAACCTTAACGACAGCGCGGTAGTGACGCCGAGTGCGGCATTCAAGAACCTCGGCAACGTGACCACCACCTTCCGGGCAGACTTCGTGATTCCACTGCCCAGCGACCAGTCCGCCCTGCGCAGTCCGCAGTTCGCAATAGGCAGTCCGCAATCCGAACCGCGCCCGGCGCCGGGCCATGACCTGACCTCAAGCGCCCAGCGCGAGGCGTCAGGCGTCATTCCCTCGCTCTCTACCCCCCAACCCCCGGCTGGCTCCCTGGCTCTCTTGCGGCCGCGCTCCCTGACCTCCCGCCCGGGTACGCGCAAGTCCGCAATTCTCAGTCCGCACTCTGGAGTCCCCACTCCGCAGTTCGCAGTTCGAACTTCGCGGTCGTCAGTCCGCACTCCTCAGTCCGCGTTCGCGCCCGGCACTCCCTACCACGACAGCATCCTCAGCATTACCCTCGCGCCGGCGGAGTCATCGGTCAGGACCTTCAGTTCCTGGCTTGCCACACCTACCGGCAACTACCAGGCCACCTGCTATTCGACTTATGCCTTGGATCGGCTCCACAGCAACGATACTGCCCACCAGTCGTTCACGGTCTCGCGGCATGACGTGGGCGTCGTTTCGATACTTGCGCCGCGCGACACGGTGCAGCAGGGAAACGTGACGCCGCAGGCGGTGGTTCACAATTACGGCAATGCGACCGAAACGTTCAAGGTGTTCCTGCGCGTCGCCGGCGGAACGCCCTGGAGCGACTCCGCGGTCGCGATTGTCAGGGCCGGGCAGGATTCGACCGCGAGTTTCGGCACGTGGCCGGCAATCCCCGGCAGCTACTCGGCCCGGTGCTCAACGTGCCTGGCGACCGATGTCAATCCGCGCAATGACACGCTGGGCAACGCGTTTGTCGTGGTTCAGCATGATGTCGGAGTGGCGGCGATTCTCGCGCCGCGCGACACGGTGCCGCAGGGAAATGTGACGCCGCGGGCTACGGTGCACAACTACGGTTCGGTGCCCGAGACGTTCAAGGTTTACTTCCGGATTACCGGCGGCACGCCCTGGATTGACTCATTTGCCCTGATACTTCCCAACGGGGGCGATTCAACCATCAGCTTCCGCAACTGGGGCGCGACGTCCGGCAGCTACAGCGGAAAGTGCTCGACCGGCCTGGCCGTGGACGCTAACCGGAGCAACGACACGCTGACTGCCGGATTCGTGGTGGTTCAGCATGATGTCGGAGTGGCGGCGATTGTTGCGCCGCGGGGCGTGCTCGATTCCGGGACCGCGGTCATACCGCGGGCGGTAGTCAGGAATCTGGGGAGTGTGACCGAGAACTTCCGGGTGCGGTTCGAAATCGGGAGTCTTTACGCCGACAGCCAGCCCGAGAATCTCGCGCCCGGGGCGGCGGACACGCTGGGTTTTGCCGGCTGGATTGCCAGCCCGCTCGGACTCCTGGTCACGAGCTGCAGCACGATGCTGGCGGGCGACGCCAACCCGGCGAATGACCGTTTGACCGATTCGGTCCGGGTGATTCCCCTGACCGGTCTGGAAGAGGGACGGCTCGCCTTGCCGCCGGCATTCATGCTCGACGCGCCCAAGCCCAATCCGTTTCGCATGCAGACCGTGATTCGGTATGGACTGCCCAGAGCCGCGCACGTCGCGGTCGGCATCTACTCGGCGACCGGCGCTTTTTTGACGAGTCTGTACTGCGGTACCCAGCGCGCCGGGTACTATTCGTTGTCCGGCGACCTCGGTTCTCTGCCGGAAGGCGTCTACTATTGCCGGCTGGTGTCGGACGAGTTCCGGGCGGTCCGAAAATTGGTGAAGGTCCACTAGGAATTGTGCCGTGGACAGCGCAGGTGCGGGCGCGGCCCATGTGAGCCGTGCGCAGGTGTGCAAGTCTGAGTCCCGGCTCGCGCGTCGGTGCTCTCTAGACCTGACTGGAGGCGCGATGAAATCGTCGAGGGTTCTCTTCCTGGCCGTCGGCTTGTTGTTCGCGGCCGGCGGTTTTTCCCGGGCCGGCGCGGCAATCGGCCAGTTGTGGGCGAAACACCAGGCAGACACGAGCTTTTATGATGAACTCGACCACTTTGTTTCGGTCACCTCGGACGCCCAAGGGAATGTCTATGCTGCCGGGACGAGCCGAGACACGGTCAGTGATTCGCTCTGTTACATCACGACCAAATACGACCAGTGGGGCCGGAAGGTCTGGCAGAGCCGTCATAATTACAGCCAGTGGTACTTCCACGAACTCGACACCGCTCCGCCATCGCCCTACCTGGCCCTGGACAATGCGCACGGCCGTCTGTATCTCGTCACGACCGACAGACTCGATGAATACTGGTACATTCATTGCGTCCGGGCAATCAAGTACAGCACCACTGACGGCAGCGTAGTCTGGTCAAACCAGATACGCCTGGGCGATGTGCTCTCGTGGACCGATGACTACGTGAGCGGCATAGTCTTCGACTCGGTCTACGGCGCGCTTTATGTCTGCGCGACATCGCAGGACAGCGGCTCGGTCCTTCCGGCGAGCTACTATTGGGGAATCGCCCGACTCGACACCGCGACCGGATTCCCGTCTTCTACGGGCTGGAAGACGCTCTATCGACAACCCCCGGGCGGCAACACCGGAGTACCGGACAACTACGCGACCGGCATCACCCTGAGTCCGGCGCGCGACCCGATAGTCTGCGGCGCCTGCTACAGCGACGGTAACGCGTGCCGAAACTGGGTCACGGCATCCTTCAGCCGCACAACCGGCGCCCTGAACTGGGCTACCCCCTGGCGTCGGGATTCGTCAACCGACGACGAGTATCCGTGGTCCGTCACCGCTGACACTTCAGGAATCTATGTCGCAGGCGCGGTATACAATGACACGATGAGCCAGTACAACTGGGCTCTGCTTAAACTCAGGCACAGCGCCCCCAATGCCGGCGCGATAGTTGATTCCGGCATCTTCTACGGCGCCCCAACCAATTACCTAGAGAACTGGTTGACCAGCGTCAAGAGCACGCTCGGCGGCGGCGGCCGGGTCTATGCGTCCGGGCTCCTGAACGACGACAACACGAGCAGTCTCGACTGGCTGGTGGTCAGCTATTCAACCGGAGCCCGGCAGTCCGGGGCGCTCTCCTATTTGTGGAAGACGGAGGTTGATGATGACGCCGGTAACGATGATGTGGCGACTCAACTCGTGCTGGACAGCCTGAATCGGCCCTGGGTCCTGGGGTCCATGGACCCAGGCGTCGACTCCGACACTCTCGAATGGGTCGTGCGCCGGTTCAGGCCGGCCGA
>Ga0209777_10000861_pt1 | contig 46958 bp, 47 predicted proteins | sample FrelakmetHBP12HB_FD_187147 | JGI IMG/M metagenome (GOLD analysis project Ga0209777, IMG submission 187147) | Freshwater lake sediment microbial communities from the University of Notre Dame, USA, for methane emissions studies -HBP12 HB (SPAdes)... | ecosystem: Environmental > Aquatic >... | reverse complement strand
GGCGCCGTGGTGGGCGAGGGGTTCCACGCGGAATACGGCGGCCCGCACGGCGAGGTGGCGGCGCTCGCGGCGGCGGGCGATGCCGCGCGGGGCGCGGACCTGGTGGTGACGCTCGAGCCGTGCCGCCATCATGGGAAGACGCCGCCGTGCACCGAGGCCATCGTCCGCGCCGGGGTGCGCCGCGTGGTGTTCGCCGCGCCCGACGTGGATCCGCAGGCGCGGGGCGGAGCCGAGCAGCTTCGCCAGGACGGTGTGGCGGTCGCGTCGGGCCTCCTCGCCGACGCGGTGCGCCGGCAGAACGCCCTCTTCTTCCACCGCCATAGCGGCGCGCGCCGGCCGTTCGTCGCGCTGAAGCTCGCGATGTCGCTCGACGGTCGGATCGCCGACGCCGCCGGTCGCGCGCGCTGGGTGTCGGGCCCCGAGGCCCGGGAGTGGGCGCACTGGCTGCGCGCCGGCTACGACGCCCTCGCCGTCGCGGCCGGCACCGCCCGCGCCGATGATCCCGCGCTGACGGTGCGCGGCTCGGTGATCCCGCTGCGGCCTCCTCTGCGGGTGCTGTTCGACCGGCGGGCCGAGGTGCCGCCGTCGGCGCGGCTGGTGGCCACGGCCCGCCAGGTGCCGACGCTCGTCGTCGTCGGCCCGGACGCACCGGCGGAACGGCGCCGCGCGCTGGAGGCGGCCGGCGCCGAAGTGCTCGCGGCCGGCGGTTACGCTGAAGCCCTCGAGGCGCTGTGGGCGCGCGGCGTGGCGGGCCTGCTCGCCGAGGGGGGCGGCGTGCTCGCCGGCCGGCTCCTCGCGGCGGACCTGGTCGACCGCATCCACGCGGTGGTGGCGCCACTCCTCCTCGGCGAGGGCGCCGCCGGCGCCTTCGGGGCCCTCCCCGGTGCGAGCCTCGCCGAGGCGCGCCGCTGGCGCGTGGCGGAGCGGCGCGCGCTGGGCGACGACCAACTCCTGACCCTGGATCGGACCTGATGTTCACCGGCATCGTCACGGCCATGGGCACGGTCACGCACGCGCGTCGCACGTCGCGTGGCCTGGCGCTCACCATCGCGTCCCCGTATCGCAAGCTCGGCATCGGCGAGAGCATCGCACTCGACGGCGCCTGCCTCACCGTCGTCAGGACGGGGAAGGGCACCTTTACCGTCGAGGCGGTGACGATGACCAGGAGCCGCACTACCTTCGGCGACTGGAAGCCTGGGCGCACCTGCAATCTCGAGCGCCCCCTGCGCCTCGGCGACCGCCTCGGCGGCCACCTCGTGGCAGGCCATGTGGACGGCGTGGGACGCGTCGTCCGGCGCACGGTGCTCGAGGACTCGGTCCTCATCGACATCCGGGCGCCGAAGCTCGTCTTCGACCTCTGCGTCCCACACGGCTCCATCGCCGTGGACGGCGTCTCGATGACCGTCAACGCGATGCCCGCACGGGGCGTGGTGCAGATCTCCGTCATCCCGCACACCCTCGAGGTCACGACGCTGGGTAGAGCCCGCGTCGGCGCGCGGGTACATTTGGAGGCGGACCTGGTCGGGAAGTTCGTGCGCCAGTTGGCGTTGCCGTACCTCACGCCCCGACGTCGGAGAGCCTGAATGCCTTTCGGGACGGTGGAGCAGGCGATCGCGGACATCGCAGCCGGGAAGTTCGTCGTCGTGGCGGACGACGAGTCGCGCGAGAACGAGGGTGACCTCGTCTGCGCGGCGCAGCGCTGCACGAGCGAGCACATCAACTTCATGACGCAGCACGCCCGCGGCTTGATCTGCCTGACGCTCACTCCCGAGCGGTGCGACGATCTCGCCCTCCCGCAGATGGTGGACCATAACACCGAGGCGCACGAGACGGCGTTCACGATCAGCATCGACGCCGCCGCGCGCTTCGGCGTGACGACCGGCATCAGCGCTGCGGACCGCGCGCGCACCATCCAGGTCGCGATGGACCCCCTCACCGTGCCCGCCGACCTGCGCCGCCCCGGTCACGTCTTCCCCCTCCGTTCCCGCCCGGGGGGCGTGCTCCAGCGCGTGGGGCAGACCGAGGCGAGTGTGGACCTGGCGCGCCTCGCCGGCCTCGCCCCCGCCGGCGTCATCTGCGAGATCATGAACGCCGACGGCTCGATGGCGCGCCGCCCGGACCTCGAGGCGTTCTGCGAGGCCCACGGCATCGTCTTCATCACCGTCGCGCAGATCGTGGCCCACCGCCTCCAGCACGAGCGACTGGTGCACCGGCTCGCGACCGCGCGCCTTCCCACGCCCTTCGGCGAGTTCACGATCATCGGCTACAGGAACGACGTGGACCGCGCGGAGCACGTCGCCCTCGTCTACGGCGATGTGGCCGGCCAGAGCGACGTGCTGGTCCGTATGCACTCGAAGTGCCTCACCGGCGACGTCTTCGGCTCGGCGCGCTGCGACTGCGGCTGGCAGCTCACCAGCGCCATGCGGCTCATCACCGCCGAGGGGCGTGGCGCCGTCGTGTACCTCGACCAGGAGGGCCGGGGCATCGGCCTCCTCAACAAGCTCCGCGCCTACGAGCTGCAGGACGGCGGGGCCGACACCGTCGAGGCGAACAAGCGCCTCGGCTTCCAGCCCGACCTGCGGGATTACGGCATCGGGGCGCAGATCCTCGTGGACCTCGGCCTCACCTCGATCCGGGTCCTCACGAATAATCCGATGAAACTTGTCGGCATTGAGGGGTACGGTCTGAACATCGTCGAGCGGGTGCCGATCGTGCCGCCGCGGAGCGACGAGAACAGCGGGTACCTCGACGCCAAGCGGGACAAGCTCGGCCACCTCCTCGGCCATTGAGGTCTGCGATGACACCTTCCTCTCGGGTCCCGGCGGGGCGCGTCGGGGTCCTGGTGAGCCGTTACAACGAGACGGTGACGGAGCGGCTGCTGGCCGGGGCCGAGGCGTGCCTGCGGGAACGGGGCGTGCCGCCGTCGGCGGTGGATGTGGTGCGGGTGCCGGGGGCCTGGGAGCTGCCTTTCGCGGCGCGCGTGCTGGCGGCGCGCGGCGGGTACGCGGCGGTGGTGGCGCTCGGCGCGGTGATCCGCGGGGAGACCGCGCACTTCGACTACGTGGCGGGGGAGGCCTCGCGGGGGCTGATGGACGTGGCGCTGCACTACGGCGTGCCGGTGGGGTTCGGGCTGCTGACGTGCGACACCCTTGCGCAGGCGCTGGCGCGCGCGGGGGGCGACGCGGGCAACAAGGGGTACGAGGCCGTCGCCGCGGCGCTGGACGCGGCCACCGCGGTGCCGCGGGCGGATGCCGATCCGCGCTGAGACCCGCGCGCGGGCGCTGGCGCTGCAGCTGCTCTACGCCTGGGACGAGGCGGGGGAGGGGCGGGCGGACCCGCGCGCCTTCTTCGCGGCGATCTGCGCCGCACAGGGCTCGCGCCCGCCGGTGGAGGCGCGGGCGCTCGACCTCGCGGAGGAGGTACTGCGGGGGCGCGAGCGGTTCGACGCGGTCCTGCAGGTGGCGGCGGAGCACTGGCGCCTGGAGCGCCTCGCGGTCGTGGACCGCAACGTCCTCCGGCTGGCGCTCGCCGAGCTGGAGGAGGGCACCGTGCCGGTGAAGGTCGTGATCGACGAGGCGATCCGTCTGGCGCGGTGGTTCGGCGCGGCGCGCTCGCCGGCGTTCGTGAACGGCATCCTCGACCGGGTGGCGCGGGAGCGGGGGCGGTTGTGAGGATCCTGGTGGTGAACTGGCAGGACCGCACCAACCCCCAGGCAGGCGGGGCGGAGGTCCACCTCCACGAGATCTTCGGCCGGCTGGCGGGTGCGGCGGGAGGTCACGAGGTGCATCTCCTCTGTTCCGGGTACCCCGGCGCGACGCCGGAAGCCGAGCTCGACGGGATGGCGGTGCACCGGGTGGGCGGGCGTTACGGCTTCGCGGCCGGCGGCGCGGCGGCGTTCGCGCGGCTCGCGGCGCGGCTGCGGCCCGACGTGGTGGTGGAGGACGTGAACAAGGTGCCGCTCTTCCTGCCGCGCCGCTGGGAGGGGCCGTTCGTGCTCCTGGTGCCGCACCTCTTCGGGACCACGGCGTTCCGGGAGGTGAGCTGGCCGATGGCGGCGATGGTCTGGGCGGCCGAGCGGCCGATGCCGTGGGTGTACCGGCGCGCGTGGGTCCACGCGATCAGTGGCACGACGCGGGACGACCTCGTGGCCCGCGGGTTCCGGCGCGAGGCGATCCGCGTGATCTACCCGGGAGTGGACACCGTGCGCTTCCGGCCCGATCCGGCGGTGGCGAGGGCCGCGGAGCCGACTTTCCTGTACGTCGGGCGCCTGAAGCGTTATAAGGCGTTGGACGCGGCGATCCACGCGATCGCCGCGCTGCGGCGGTCCGGCGCGGTGCCGGGGGTGCGGCTGCTGGTGGCGGGGAGCGGCGACGACCGGCCGCGGCTGGAGCGGGTCGCGGCGGCGGCCGGAGTGGTCGATGCGGTACCCTTCCTCGGCTTCGTGAGCGACGAGCGGAAGGTGGAGCTGTACCGGCAGGCGTGGGCTGTAGTGTTCCCGTCCCCCAAGGAGGGGTGGGGCATCACGAACGTCGAGGCGGCGGCGTGCGGCACGCCGGCGGTGGCCTCGGACAGCCCCGGCCTGCGGGAGTCGGTCCGATCGGGCGAGACGGGTCTCCTCGTCCCGCACGGCGACTGGTCAGCGTTGGGCGCGGCGCTCGGCACTCTCGCCGGCGACGCCGCGCTGCGCGCCCGGTTGGGCCGTGGGGCGCGCGCCTTTGCCGAAACGCTGCCGTGGTCGCGCTCGGCGGTGGAGACGGCCCATCACCTCGAGGAGGCGGTCGCCGCGTGGCGCCGCCCGGAGGGAACCTGAGATGCAGGTGACGATCACATCGCGGCATGAGGAGGTTCCCGAGGCCCTGCGCGAGCGCGCGGAGGCCATCGTCGCCCGGCTGGCGAGGCTCGCCCACCGCCCGACGCGGGGGCAGGTGGAGTTCGACCTTGAGCACCAACGGGCCACGGCCGAGATCCGGCTGCACGCGGCGCAGAACACGGTGTACGTGTCGAGCGCCGACGCGCAGGACCACCGGACGGCCCTCGACCGCGCGGCGGCGAAGATCCGCCGCCAGATCGACAAGAAACCGGCCAGCCGCCGCCGCGACGGGGCCAGGAAGGAGAAGTAGCCACGGAACCCGTCAAGGTGCGGGACCTCCTCGAGGCCAAGACCCATCAGCTCCGGCTCGAGGTGCTGACCGGCGAGTCGGGGCTGGACCGCACGCTGCCCGGGAGCGAGATGTCGAGTCCCGGCCTGGTGCTCGCGGGCTTCACCCCGCGCTTCCTCGGCGGGCGGCTCTACGTGCTCGGCGAGACGGAGATCACCTACCTCGAGTCGCTCGAGGAGCTGGGCCGGCGGCAGGCCCTCGAGACGCTCTTCTCGTACACCTTCCCGTGCCTCTTCGTCACCAAGGGGCAGCCGGTGCCGGTCGAGCTGCTCGAGCTGGCGGCGCTGCACGACGTCGCGGTCATCCGCTCGGCGCTCAAGAGCTCGGCGTTCTACCACCGGATGCGGCCGTACCTCGAGGAAGCGTTCGCGGCGCACACGGTGATCCACGGGTCGCTGGCGGACGTCTACGGCGTGGGCCTCCTCTTCATCGGGCGCTCGGGCATCGGGAAGAGCGAGTGCGTCCTCGACCTTGTCGAGCGCGGCCACCGGCTCGTGGCCGACGACGTCGTGCACGTGCGGCGCCTGGGCCAGGACGTGCTGATCGGCCGGGGCCACGACGCCGCGCGGCACTTCATGGAGATTCGCGGGATCGGCCTCATCGATATCCGGGCGCTGTTCGGCATCCGCGCGGTGCGGCAGCAGAAGCGGATCGAGGTGGTGGTGCAGCTCGACGACTGGGACAGCACCCGCGCCTACGACCGCACGGGGCTGGACGGCGAGGAGACGAAGATCCTCGACGTGGCGCTCACCAAGGTCGTGGTGCCGCTCAACCCGGGGAAGAACATCACCGTCATCTCCGAGATCGTGGCGATGCGGCACCTCCTGCGGTTCAGCGGCGTGGACTCCGCGCGGGAGTTCAACGACCGGCTCATCGAGCAGATGCAGAAGCAGCGGCAGATCCGCGGGTACCTCGAGGAGGACTATGAGTGAGGCCATCCGCGGCGTCGTCGTGACGCACGCGGACCTGGCCGCGGCGCTCGTGGCGGCGGTGCGCGCCATCACGGGCGACGACGGAGGGCTGGTGGCGGTGTCGAACGCCGGGACCGACCGCGCGGCGCTGGCGCGGCTGCTCGAGGGCGCCGCGGGGCCCGCGCCCGCGCCGGTGCTCGTGTTCACCGATCTGGCGGGCGGTTCGTGCACGGCGGTCGCCGCGACGGTGGCCCGGGGGCGGGAGGGGATGCGGGTCGTGTCCGGGGTGAACCTGGGGATGCTGCTGGACTTCGTCTTCCATCGCGAGGAGCCCCTCGACGACGCCACGGCGCGGGCGGCGGCCGCGGGGCGCGACGCCGTGCGGGAGGTCGGGCGGTGAGCGTGGCCCTCTACCGGATTGACGATCGCCTGATCCACGGCCAGGTCGTCGTCGGCTGGGGGCAGTCCCTCAAGGCGGGCTTCATCGCGCTGGTGGACGAGGCGGTCCGCGCCAGCGAATGGGAGCAGGAGCTCTACCGGATGGGCGTGGCGGCGTCGGTCGAGGTGCGCTTCGCCGGGGTCGCGGAGGCGGCCGCGCAGACCGGCGCGTGGGAGGCCGACCCGCGGACGGGCATCGTGCTCACGGCCGACATCGCCACGATGGCGGCGCTGTGCGCGGCGGCGCCGTCGGTGCGCCGGGTGAACGTGGGGGGGATCCATTTCCGCCCGGGGCGGACCGAGCGCCTGCGGTTCGTGTACCTCACCGAGGAGGAGGCCGCGGCGCTGCGCGCGCTCGCGGCGACGGGCGTGGCCGTCACGGCGCAGGACGTCCCCACCGCCGCGCCGGTGCCCCTGGAGGCGTTCGCGTGAGCCCCGGCGAGATCGCCGGCGTCACGGCGCTCGGCGTGGTCGTCGGGGTGGACCTCGTGACGGTGCCGCAGGCGATGACGTCGCGGCCGCTCGTCGCCGCGTTCGCAGGGGGGTGGATCCTCGGCCACCCGATGATCGGGCTCCTCGCTGGCGCGCTGATGGAGCTGTTCGCCCTGGAGACGCTCCCGATCGGCGCGGCGCGTTACCCCGACTGGGGGCCGCCCGCTGCGGCCGCGGGTGCCCTGCTCGCGGACGGGGTCCGCGCCGGTGGTGGGGAAGGCGCGTGGCCGGGCCTCCTCGCGACGGTGCTGGTGGCCGCGCTGGCGGCGTGGCTGGGGGGGTGGTCGTTGGACCTGATCCGGCGCGCGAACGGTGCGGCGATCGGGCGGTACGCGGAGCGGCTGGAGCGCGGCGATCCGCGCGCCCTGGTCGCGCTGCAGGCCGGCGGGTTCGCGCGCGACGTGCTCCGGGCGGCGGCGCTCACGCTCGTCATGCTGGTGCCCGGCGGCCTCGTGGCGCGCGCCCTCGCGGCGCGGTGGCGCGCCCCGGCCGGACTCGCCGAGGACGCGCTGCTGGCCGCGGCGCTCGGCGTGGCGGCGTGGAGCGCGTGGCGCCTCTTCGGACGCGGCCGCACCGCGCGCTGGCTGGCGGCGGGGTTGGCGGTCGGGTGCGCGGGAGCGCTCCTGTGGGCCTGAGCGGGCTGCGGGCGGTCCCCGGCTTCGCCTTCACGACGGCGCGGCTGTTCGGCCTCCAGTCGGCGTGGAGCTACGAGCGGATGCTGGGCATCGGTTTCGCGCACGCGATGGAGCCGCTGCTGCGGCCGCTGCGCGGCGTGGACGGGGGCGCGCGCTATCGCGGCGCGCTGGCGCGCGAGTCCCTGTTCTTCAACGCCCACCCGTACGTGACATCCGTCGCGATCGGCGCGGCGGCCCGCGCGGAGCTGGACGGCGAGGCGCCGGAGAAGATCGCGCGGCTGCGTCAGGCCCTGTGCGGCCCTCTCGGTGCGCTGGGCGACCGGTTGGTGTGGGCAGGGTGGCTGCCGGCGTGCTCGGCGTTCGGGCTCATCCTGGTCGCCCTCGGGGCCGGCGGGTGGGGCGTGGCGGTGTTCCTCGTCCTCTACAATGTGGTGCACGTGGCGCTACGGCTGTGGGGGCTGCGGGCCGGGTGGCGCGCAGGGATGCGCGTCGCGGCGGCGCTGGCGAACCCGGTGCTGCATCGCGGCCTCGAGGTGGTCGGTCCGCTCGCGGCGCTGGCGGTGGGCTGCGCGATGCCGCTGGTGCTGGTGTGGGCGGCGCACGGCGCGGGGCTGCATCTGCCCTGGTGGCTCACGTGGCGCCACGTTGTCGCGGCGGGAGCGGGGGCGGCGGCGTTCGCTCTTCTGGCGGCGCGCCTGGGCACGCGGTTCACGGGGCTGACGCTCGCGACCCTGGTGCTGGGGGTGGTGGCGGTGGGGGGGATGCTGTGGCGGTAGTCGAGCGGACGGTGCGCATCGTGAACGCGCTCGGGCTGCACGCCCGCCCGGCGGCCGCGTTCGTGAAGATCGCGGGGCGGCACCAGTGCCACCTGCTGGTGCGCAAGGACGACCTCGAGGTGAATGGGAAGAGCATCATGGGGATGATGATGCTGGCGGCGGAGTGCGGGAGCGACCTCGTGATCCGCGCCGACGGCGAGGACGCGGAGCAAGCGGTGGAGGAACTCATGGCCCTGGTGCAGGGCGGATTCGGGGAGGACTGAGTGCCGCATCGGCTGCTGCGGGGCGTGGCGGTGTCGCCGGGGGTCGCCGTGGGCCCGGCGCTGGTGGTGCGCTGGGAGGTGCCGCCGGTGCCCGAGCGCACGGTGGCGCCCGGCGAGGTGGCAGGAGAGCTGGAGCGGCTCCGCCAGGGGCTGGCGTGGGCGCACGAGCGTATCGAGCGCACCCGCGAGCGGGCGCTGGTGCGCGCCGGGCCGGACGAGGCCCGGATCTTCGACGCCCAGCTGATGATGCTCCAGGATACGGACCTGATCGGCGGAGTGGAGCGGCTCATCCGCGAGAACCGCTTCGCGGCTGAGCGCGCGTTCGAGCTCAAGGTCCTCGAGTGGCGCGGCCTATGGAGCGGGCAGGACAGCGCGACGCTGCGCGACCGGCTCGCCGACCTCGCCGACGTCGAGGTGCGCGTCCTCGGCCGGCTCCTCGGTCTCCCCGAGGCCGACGTGCTGGACGCCCGGCCGGAATCGCCGGTGATCATCGTCGCCCGCGACCTCACGCCGTCGCTCACGCTGCAGATGGACCGTTCGGCGGTGCTGGGGATCGCGTGCGAGGGGGGGACGCGCACCTCGCACGCGGCGATCCTCGCGCACTCGCTCGGGATCCCGGCGGTGATGGCAGCGGCAGGCGTCCTCGAGCAGGTGGCGACCGGCGACCGGCTGGTGGTGGACGGCTGGGCCGGCACCGTCCAGGTGCGTCCCACCGTCGCGGACGTGACGGTGGCGGAGACGCGGGATCGGCGGCGACGGGAGTTCGACCGGGAGCTGGAGGCGGGCGCGAAGGAGCCCGCGGCCACGTGCGACGGGCTGGTGATGCGGATCCGGGCCAACCTCGACCTCCCGGAGGAGCTGGAGGCGGCCCGCCGCTCCGGGGCGGAGGGCGTCGGCCTGCTGCGCACCGAGTTCCTCGTCATCGGGCGGAGCCGCATGCCGACGGAGGACGAGCAGGCGGCGCTGTACCAGCGCATCGGCGAGGCGTTTGGCGGGCACGACGTCGTGATCCGCACCTACGACATCGGTGGCGACAAGTTCCCGGCCGCGTTTCGCACGCCGCCCGAGGCCAACCCCTTCCTCGGCTGGCGCGCCATCCGCGTCTGCCTCGACGAGCCGGAGATCTTCCGCACCCAGATCCGCGCGATCCTCCGCGCTGCGGCGCACGCGCCGCTGAAGCTGATGATCCCCCTCGTGACGCGCGTGGAGGAGGTGGAGGCGACGCGGGAGCTGGTCGAGAAGGAGGCGCGTGCGCTCCACCGCGCCGGCATCGAGGCGGCGGCGTCAATCCCGGTGGGAGTGATGGTCGAGACCCCGGCCGCCGCCGTGCTCGCGGACCGGTTCGCGGAGGTGGCGGACTTCCTCTCGGTGGGGTCGAACGACCTCACGCAGTACACCCTCGCCGTGGACCGGAGCAATCCCCGGATGGCGGGGCGCTTCGACCCGCACCATCCGGCGGTGCTGCGGCTGCTGCGCGACGTGCAGGCCGCCGGCGCGGCGGCGGGCCGCGAGGTGTCGCTGTGCGGGGAGATGGCGAGCGACCCGGTGTCGGCGTACCTCCTCGTCGGCCTCGGCTACCGCGTCCTGTCGGTGGCGTCGCCGAGCCTCCCGGTGGTGAAGTGGCTGATGCGCAGGATCGTCGCCTCGGAGGCGGCCGCGTGCGCCCTGGAGGCGCTGCACGCGCGCACCGGGGCGGAGGCGGTGGCATGCGCCCGCGCAACGCTCACCGCGAGTGTGGATCTGCGGCTGCTGGACCCCTCGGCGCGGTTGCCCGGGCATGGGCGCCGGGGTACGTTGCACTCGTGAGCGACTGATCCGACCACGAGGGGACTGATGCGCGACACGGACCGCTGGCTCTTCACGTCGGAGTCGGTGACGGAAGGGCACCCCGACAAGATCGCCGACCAGATCTCGGACGCCATCCTCGACGCGATCCTCGCGGAGGACCCCGCCGCCCGCGTGGCGTGCGAGACGTTCGTCACGACCGGGATGGCCATGGTCGGCGGCGAGATCACGACCACCTGCTACGTGTCCGTGCCGGACATCGTCCGGGGCACCGTGGAGGCGATCGGCTATACCGACGCGACCTACGGCTTCGACGCCGAGACGTGTGCGGTGCTCACCTCGATCGACCGCCAGTCGCCGGACATCGCGCAGGGGGTGGACACGGGTGGCGCCGGCGACCAGGGGATGATGTTCGGCTACGCGAGCGACGAGACGCCGGAGCTGATGCCGCTCCCGATCATGCTCGCCCACGCGCTGACCCGCCGCCTCGCCGAGGCGCGCAAGAGCGGCGAGCTGCCGTGCCTGCGCCCCGACGGGAAGTCGCAGGTCACCGTCGAGTACGAGGGCGACCGGCCGGTGCGGGTGCACACGGTCGTCGTCTCCACGCAGCATGCGCCCACGGTGGGCCACGACGAACTCGAGAAGACGGTGCTCCAGCACGTCATCCGGCCGGTCATCAAGGCGTGGGTTCGGGACGGCGACCCGCGCTTCTTCGTCAACCCGACGGGCCGGTTCGTGGTCGGGGGCCCGCAGGGGGACGCGGGCCTCACCGGCCGCAAGATCATCGTGGATACGTACGGCGGGATGGCGCGCCACGGGGGCGGCGCGTTCAGCGGGAAGGACCCGTCGAAGGTGGACCGCTCGGCGTCGTACGCCGCCCGGTGGGTGGCGAAGAACGTGGTGGCAGCGGGGCTGGCGCGGCGCTGCGAAGTGCAGGTGGCGTACGCCATCGGGGTGGTCCAGCCGGTCTCGCTCCTCGTCGACACGTTCGGGACCGGGACGGTTCCCGAGCGGGTGCTCGAGGCGGCGGTCCGCGAGCAGTTCGACCTCTCGCCCCGGGGCATCATCGAGGCGCTCGACCTCCGGAACCCGATCTTCAAGACCACCGCCGCGTACGGGCACTTCGGCCGCAAGGCGGAGCGGCGCGTGGTGGACGGACGCGAGCTCGACTTCTTCACCTGGGAGCGGACCGATCGCGCGGCCGAGCTGCGCGAGACCGCCAACCGGCTGGCGGGCGCCGCAAAGAGCGCCGGCCGCTAGGAGACCGCAAGGATGACTGTGGCAGCCAAGAGTCCGACGGCCGACGTCAGGGACCTCGCCCTCGCCGACGAGGGGAAGCGCCGCACCGAGTGGGCGGAGCGCAACATGCCGGTGCTGCGCCTCATCCGTGAGCGGTTCGCGAAGGAACGCCCGCTGGCGGGCCGGCGCCTGTCGGCGTGCCTGCACGTGACCTCGGAGACGGCCAACCTCGCCGTCACGCTCACGGCGGGCGGCGCCGACGTGGCGCTGTGCGCCTCGAACCCGCTCTCGACGCAGGACGACGTGGCGGCCCACCTGGTACGGGACCACGGCATCAAGACGTTCGCGATCAAGGGCGAGGACCACGAGACGTACTACGACCACATCCGCGCCTGCCTCGCGCACCGTCCCGACATCACGATGGACGACGGCGCCGACCTGGTGGGGGCGCTCCACATGCTCGCGCTGGGCCGGCTCGACGACCTCGCGCCCGCTGTGCGGGGCTGGGTGGACGGCCTCTCCGCGGCGGACCGCACGGCGGTGCTCGAGGGCGTCGTCGGCTCGACCGAGGAGACGACGACGGGCGTCATCCGACTCAAGGCGATGGCGAAGGACGGCGTGCTCCGGTTCCCCGTCATCGCGGTGAACAACTCCGAGACGAAGCATCTCTTCGACAACCGCTACGGCACCGGACAGTCCACGGTGGACGGCATCCTCCGTGCCACCAACATGCTGCTCGCCGGCGCGACGGCGGTGGTCGCGGGCTATGGCTGGTGCGGCCGCGGCGTCGCGATGCGGCTGCGCGGCCACGGCGCGAACGTGATCGTCACCGAGGTCGAGCCGGTGAAGGCGCTCGAGGCGGTGATGGATGGCTACCGCGTGATGCCGATGGCCGAGGCGGCGCCCCTCGGCGACGTCTTCGTCACCCTCACCGGCGACGTGGACGTGATCCGGGTCGAGCACATGCGCCGGATGAAGGACGGCGCGATCGTCGCCAACAGCGGGCATTTCAACGTCGAGATCGACCTGGCGGGCCTGGCCAAGGCGGCGCGGGGGCCGCGGGCCGTGCGCGGCTTCGTGGACGAGTGGGTGCTGGACGGCAAACGCGTCTTCGTCCTCGGCGAGGGGCGGCTGATCAACCTCGCGGCCGCGGAAGGGCATCCCGCCAGCGTCATGGACATGTCGTTCGCGAACCAGGCGCTGGGGGCGGAGTACCTCGTGCAGCACGGCAAGGAGCTCTCGCGCGACGTGCACAGCGTGCCGCAGACGCTCGACCGCGAGATCGCGGCGCTCAAGCTCCGCGCGATGGGCGTGGGACTCGACGAGCTCACACCGGAGCAGCGCCACTACCTGGCGTCGTGGGACCTTGGCACCTGAGGCAGTGGGGGGGCGGCTGATCCAGGTGCGCGTGGCGCACCTCGGCCTCGACCGATCGTCGAACGCCCCGGTGGTGGTGCTGCAGGAGCAAGAGGGCCGGCGGGTGCTGCCGATCTGGATCGGGCCGGCCGAGGCGAGCGCCATCGCGATGGAGCTGGGCGGCGTGAAGTTCGCCCGCCCCCTCACGCACGACCTCCTGAAGCAGGTGATCCTGGGCCTCGGCGGCGAGCTGCGGAAGGTCGTCATCAGCGGCGTCAAGGAGAGCACCTACTTCGCCGAGCTGCACATCCACCGCGACGGCCACGACGTCTTCCAGGTGGACGCCCGCCCGTCCGACAGCATCGCGCTCGCGCTGCGGCTGCGCGCGCCGATCTTCGCGTCCGAGGCGCTTCTCGAGCTCGTGTCCCCCGACGCGCTCGAGACGCCGACCGACCAGGCGAGCCTCGACGCCGACGCCCTCAAGACCTACCTCCAGAATCTGGATCCCGAAGACTTTGGCAAGTTCACGCCGTAGCCTCTTGCTGGCCGCCGTGCTGTGCAGCGCCGTCGCCTCCGCGGCGGCGGCGCAGGCGCGCGGTCCCTTCGTCCTCGCGGGTCGCGCCCTCCGGGTCACCCTCGGCGGCGACAGCGTCCCCCTCGCCGGCGCCTACGTCGTCGGCCACCACGTCGGCGCGCAGGGCCAGGGGCCGGTGGATTCGGTGCGCAGCGATGCCGCGGGCCGCTTCCGGGTTCCGGTGGTGCGGCCCGACACGGGGGGCCTGTATGTGGTGTCGACGCGCTACCGGGACATCGGCTACTGCGGGGAGCCGGTGGCGCCGCGGGACCGCGCGGCCGCGGCCGCGATGACGCTCGTCGTGTACGACACCAGCTCCGCGGGACCGGCACTGGCGGTGGCGCTGCGCCACCTGGTGCTGACGTCGCCCGACCCCGACGGCTCGCACCGCGTCCTGGACATCTTTCAGGTCCACAACGCCGGCACGACCACGCGCGTGGCGGCGGACAGCAACGGCTCCACCTGGCGGGTGCGGCTCCCCGCGGGCATCGCGAACTTCGTGCTCGGCGAGAGCGATATCTCCCCCGCCGCGGTGCGGCGCGAGGGGGACGAGATGGTGGTCGGCGCGCCGTTCCCCCCCGGCGACAAGCAGGTGCTCGCGAGCTACACCCTGCCGCGCGGCGTGCGGGAGCTCCGCATCCCCATCGACCAGGCGACGTCCCGGCTCGATCTCCTGGTGGAGGACAGCTCCTCCAGCGCGAGCGGCCCCGGGGTGAGCGCGGCGCCCGCGCTCCAGCTGGAGGGGCGCACCTTCCGCCGGTTCGCGGCGGAGCGGCTCCGGGGAGGCGAGCAGGTCACGCTCCGCCTGGCGGCCGCCGCGGACGCGGGGCGCCGGTTCACCTGGCTGATCGTGGTGGCCGCCGGGCTCGGGCTCGGCGCGGCGCTCGTGTACTTCCTGGGCCGCCGCGGCGCGCCTGCGGGCGATGGCGCCCCGGCGGATGGCGCGGGAGCGGAGGGCCTGGCCGCGCGGATCGCGGCGCTCGACGAGCGCTTCGAGGGGCGCGAGGCCGAGACCTCCCCCGACGACTGGGTGCGCTACGCCGCGCGCCGCGCCGCGCTGAAGGAGCAGCTGCGCGCCGCGCTTGCGCGGGATGGCACCGTCTGACACATTGGGTTTGACAACCGACTGACGCGAGCGGGGACCCCGGAAGCCGGTGAGAATCCGGCGCGGCCCCGCCACTGTAACGGGCTGGGACGAGGTGTGTCCCGCCGTCCGCTCGAGACGCCACTGGCTGCGGCCGGGAAGGCGAGCGGACGTGCCCGGAGCCAGGAGACCTCTCCGCTCGCGCATCACCCGAAGCCCTCGCGGGAGGGAGTGGTGGCCGTACTCCGTCTTGCTCCTCGCTCCGTCGTCTCCATCATCGTGCTTTCCGCGGCGGCGTGCAGCCGCCCGCCGGGCGGCGGCGCCGTCGTCCGGGTGGACGACTGGGGCCGCGCCGTCGCGCTCGCGGCACCGGCGCGGCGCATCGTCTCCCTCGTGCCCGCCACGACCGAACTCGTCTTCGCCCTCGGCCTCGGCGACCGGCTGGTGGGCCGGACGCGCTTCTGCGAGTACCCGAGCGCGGCGCGCGGCGTCCCCGACGTCGGCGACGGCATCGGCCCCAACGTCGAGGCGGTGGCGGCCCGGCATCCCGATCTGGTGCTCCTCTACGCCTCCAGCGCCAACCGGGCCGCCGCGGACCGGTTGGCCGCGCTCGGCATCCCGACCGCCGCGCTGGCGCTCGACGGCGCCGCCGACGTGCGGCGGGCCGCGCTCCTCATCGGTGGGCTGGCGGGCGCGGCACGCGCCGCCGACTCCCTTGTCGCGGCCTTCGACTCGCTGCGCGCGGCGGTGATCGGCGAGGGCGACCGGCGACGGGGCCCCCGGCCGAAGGTGTACGTGGACGTGTGGGCGCAGCCGCCGATGACCGTGGGGCGGGGCAGCTACCTCGCGGAGATCGTGCGCGCGGCCGGGGGCGACAACCTCTTCGACGACGTGCGCGCCTCGTCGGCCACGGTGAGCCTCGAGACCATCGTGCGGCGCGACCCGGACGTGATCCTCGAGCTCCAGTCCGACACCGCGCGGGTCCCCGACCTCGCCGCGCGCCCCGGGTGGAGCGCGGTGCGCGCGGTGCGCGAGGGGCGGATCCTGGTCGTGGACGGGACGCTGTACGGCCAGCCCTCGACCCGGATGCCGCTCGCCGCGCGGGACCTCGCCGCGCGCCTGGCCCGCGCCGGGGGAGCGCGATGAGGCCGCTCGGCGCGGCTCGGCTCGCGCTCGGCCTCGCGCTCCTCCTGGTGACGGCCGTCGTGGTGGGGGTCTTCGTGGGTCCCGCGTCCCTCACACCGGGCGAGGTCGTCGCCGCGCTCGCCGGCCGTGGCGGTCCCGGCGGCGCGATCGTGTGGGCGCTGCGCGTCCCGCGCGTCGTGCTCGGCCTGCTGGTCGGGGGCGTGCTGGCGGTCTCCGGGGCGTCGCTCCAGGTGCTGGTGCGCAATCCCCTTGCGGACCCCTATCTCCTTGGCCTCTCGGGGGGCGCGGGCCTCGGCGCGGTGCTGGCGATGACCGCCGGCGTCGGCACGCCGTGGCTCGTGCCCGCGGCGGCGTTCGCCGGCGCGGTCGTGACGATGGCCGCGGTGTACGCGCTCGCCGCGGCGGCCGGCGGGGCGCTCGACGGGCGGGTGCTCCTCCTCGCCGGCGTGGTGGTCGGCGCGTTCGCCGGCGCCCTCGTGGGCGGCATCCTGGCCGTGAGCGCGGCGCAGGGCACGCGGACGGCGCTGGTCTGGTTGATGGGCGGCCTGGGCGGCGTCGGGTGGCCGGGGGTGCTCGCCCTTGCAGCCTACGCCCTCCCTGGCCTCATCGTCCTCGCCGCGGAGGCCCGGACCCTCAACCTCCTGGCGATGGGCGAGGAGCCGGCCCGCCACCTCGGCGCCGACGTGACGCGCAGCCGGCGGCGGGTGTACCTCGCGGCGTCCCTCCTCACCGCCGCGGCGGTCGCCGCCGCGGGGATCATCGGATTCGTGGGGCTCGTGGTCCCCCATGCGATCCGGATGCTGCGCGGCCACGATCACCGCGTGCTGCTCCCCGCCGCGTTCGTCGCGGGCGGCGCGCTCCTCGTCATCGCGGACGTCGGCGCCCGCACCGCGTTCGCGCCCCTCGAGCTCCCGGTCGGCGTGGTCACCGCCGTCGTCGGCGTGCCCGTCTTCGCCTTCCTCCTCCGTCGATGGACAGCCCGGTCTTCGAGCTGAGCGGCGCCACCGTGCGCTACGCGCGCGGACTCGCGCCGTCGCTCGACGACGCGGGGTTCCGCGTCGGCGCCGGGGAGATCGTCGCGTTGGTGGGGCCGAACGGGGCGGGGAAGACGACGGCGCTGCGGGCGCTGCTCGGGCTGGTACCCCTCGCCGCCGGGCGCGCCGAGATCCTCGGCCGGCCGGTGCAGGCCTGGCGCCGCGACGAACTGGCGCGTGCCGTCGGCGTGGTGGTGCAGCGGGAGGAGCCGGCGTTCCCCGTCACCGTCGAGGAGACGGTGGTGATGGGCCGCTACGCGCACGTGGGGCGCTGGCGCGCGCTGGGGAGCGCGGACCGGGATGCCGTGGGCCGCGCGCTCGCCCGCGCGGACGTGGCGGCGCTCCGCGACCGCTGGGTGCAGACCCTCTCCGGAGGGGAATGGCAGCGGGTGCGGGTTGCGCGCGCCCTGGCGCAGGAGCCGCGCGCGCTGGTCCTCGACGAACCCACGGCGAGCCTCGACCTGCGCCACGAGATGGAGCTCTTCGAGTTGGTAGCGGGGCTGGTGCGGGAACAAGGCCTCGCCGCGCTGATTGTCTCGCACCACCTCAACGTCGCCGCGCGCTTCGCCCGCCGCCTGGTGCTGGTGCACGGCGGACGCGTCGTGGCGGACGACGTCCCCGAGCGCGTCCTCGAGCCCGGGCGGCTCGCCGCGGTCTTCGGCTGGCCCGTCGCCGTGCAGCGCCTCCCCGATGGCACCGTGCAACTCTATCCGGAGCGGCGCCCCGCGCCTCCCGGAGGTGTCCCGTGATCCCGCGCCGCCGCTCGGTCCGGGCCGCGCTGGTCGCCGCGGCGTTCGTCTCCCTGGGGCGGCCGACTCCCGCGCAGCAGCCGCGGGACACCATCCGGCTCGACTCGCTGGTGGTGACCGCCACCCGACTGCCGCTCCCGCGAGCGGCCGTGGCCTCCGCGGTGACCGTCGTGACCGGCGACGCGCTCCGCGCGCGGGGCATCACGACCCTGCTCGAGGCGCTCCGCGACGTCCCCGGCGTCGCACTGGTCCAGGGGGGCTCCTACGGCGCGCCCGCGTCCCTCTTCCTGCGCGGCGGCGAGAGTGACTACGTGAAGGTGCTGGTGGATGGCGTCGCCGTGAACGATCCGGGCGGAGCGTTCGACTTCGCGCACCTGACCACCGACGACGTGGAACGGATCGAGATCGTCCGCGGGCCCGCCAGCGTCCTCTACGGCTCCGACGCCGTCGCCGGCGTCGTGCAGGTGTTCACGAGCCCGGGGAGGGGCGCGGCGCGCTGGCGTCTCGCGGGAGGCGGCGGGACGTACGGCTCGTCGCAGTACCAGGCCGAAGCGTCGGGAGGGTCGGCGCGCACCGGCTTCAGCCTCTCCGTGTCGCGCTTCGAGAGCGACGGGTCCTACGCCTTCAACGGCGCGTACCGCCGGAACGAGCTGGCGGCCCTCCTCCGCGCCTCGGCGGGGAGCCGGACCGACGCGCGCCTCACCATCCGGCTCGACGATCACGTGACGCACTTCCCGACCGACGCCTCCGGGAACGTGGTGGACCACAACCAGTTCACCACGGGGCGGCAGACCACGGTCGGCTTCGAAGGCCGGCACATCCTCTCCTCGCGCCTCGAGCTCCGCATGCAGCTCGGCGTGAACACCGCCGATGCCGGCTACGACAACCGCCCCGACGGTCCGGCCGACACCCTCGGGTTCTACGCCGACATCAGCTCGGGCCGCACCGTGCGGCGGAGCGCCGACCTGCGGGCCGTCGCCCACCTCGGGTCCGGCACCACCTTCACCCTGGGCGGCGCGCTGGAGCGACAGTCGGACCGCAGCCTCGACAGCTCGGCGAGCCAGTACGGCCCCTTCGCCGACACCCTCATCGCCTCGCGCCGCGGCAGTGCCGCGTACGCGCAGCTCGTGGCGGATCCGGGCGGCCGCGTGGCGGTCACGCTCGGCGCGCGGGTGGACCGGAACCAGCGCTTCGGCTCCTTCGGGACCTACCGCGCCGGCGTATCGTGGCGCCTGGCGCCGCGCCTCCGCGTCCGCGCGGCGGTGGGGAGCGCGCTCAAGGAGCCCACCTTCTACGAGAACTACGCCACGGGGTACGTCGTCGGGAACCCCGACCTCCGGCCGGAGAAGTCCCGCAGCGGGGAGATCGGCGTGGAGGCGCAGCTGGGCCGAGGGGGGCCGGAGCTGTCCGCCACGTGGTTCACCCAGCGGTTCACGGACCTGATCCAGTACACCTCCAGCCCGCCCGCACCGCAGACGACGAACTACTTCAACATCGCCGCGTCGGAGGCCTCCGGCGTCGAGGTGGAAGGTACGCTGACGCTGCGCCGCGGCCTCACGGCCCGCGCGCACTACACGTACCTTCAGACCGCGGTGCGCGACGCGGGCTTCGCGTCCGATCCGGGCGGCGCCTTCGCGGAGGGGAAGCCCCTCCTCCGGAGGCCCGCGCACGCCGGCGGCGCCGCGCTGGACGCCGCGCTGGGCGCGGTGGCCTTCTCCCTCGACGTCGGGGTGGTGGGCCGGAGGGACGACATGGACTACTCGGGCCCGACGGCGCTGCGGGTGACGCTCCCCGCCTCCGCGCGGGCCGATGCGTCGGCCACCGTGCCGCTCCTGGGAGCGCGGCGCGGCTCGGGCCTCGCCGCCACGGCGCGGGTGGAGAACCTGACAGGTGCGCGCTACCAGGAGGTGCGCGGCTTCCCGGCGCGGGGCCGCACGCTCTTCGTCGGGCTGCGCGCGGAAGGGGGCTTCCGATGAAGACGACTGCCGTCGCTGCGGCGCTCGCCGGCTTGCTCGCGATCCCCGCGGCCCTCGCGGCCCAGGGACTGGAGGCGGCGCGCCCGGCCGTCGAGGCCCGCATCCGGGCCAGCGCCGCAGAGGCCGTCGGGGTCTACGCGCGCGACCTCGGGCGGCCCGACTCCCTCTTGGTCGGCGCTGCGACGCGCTTCCATGCCGCGTCCATGATGAAGGTACCGGTCCTCATCCAGGTGTTCCGGGACGTGGACGCCGGCCGGCTCCGGCTCGACCAGCGCATCCCCGTGGTGAACACCTTCGCGAGCCTGGTGGACGGGTCGGTGTTCCACCTCGATGCGGGCGACGACAGCGACAGCACGCTCTACGGCCGCGTCGGCCGCACCGCGACGCTGCGCGAGCTCGTGGAGCGGATGATCACCGTCTCGAGCAACCTCGCGACCAACATCCTCATCACCCGGGTGCAGGCGGCGCGGGCCCAGGCCACCGCCGTCGCCCTTGGCGCCGACTCGATCCAGGTGCGCCGCGGCGTGGAGGACAACAAGGCGTACCGCGCCGGTCTCAACAACACGACCACCGCCCGCGATCTCGGCGTCCTGTTCGCGGCCATCGCAGAGGGCCGCGCCGCCTCGCCGGCCTCGTGCCGCGCGATGCTGGCGGTCCTGGGGCGCCAGCACTTCAACGAGGGGATCCCCGCCGGCCTGCCCGCCGGCGTGCAGGTCGCCCACAAGACCGGCTGGTTCACCGGCACGCACCACGACGGGGGGATCGTCACCGCGCCCGACGGGCGTCGCTACGTGCTGGTGGTCCTCACCCGCGGCATCGAGGATACCCTCGTCTCGGCGCGCCTCATCGCCGACATCGCGGGGCTCGTCCACGGAGCGGTGGCGCCGCGCTGAGCCGATGCCGCTGATCGCGACGCCGGCCATCGTCCTCAAGGTCACGCCGTACAGCGAGACGTCGAAGATCGTGCGCCTCCTCACCCGCGACCACGGGCTGGTGAGCGCGCTGGCGCGAGGCGCCCGCCGTCCACGGAGCCAGACGGGCGCGGGACTCGATCTCTTCGCGGCCGGCGTCGCGGCGGTGCGGATGAAGCCGCAGACGGACCTCCAGAACCTCACCGGCTTCGACTGCACCCGCGCCCACGCGAACCTCTCCTCCGATGTCGCGCGCTTCGGCGCGGCGGCGGCGCTCGTCGAGCTGGCGCTGAAGTGCGCGCCCGCCGAGCCCCACCCGGAACTGTTCGAGCGTCTCGCGGAGGGGCTCGATGCCCTCGACCGCGCCACGGCCGACGAGGCCGAGCCGGCGGCGCTCTCCGCGTGCTGGCGGCTGGTGGGCGCGCTCGGCTTCGAGCCCGCGCTCGACGCCTGCGCGGTGTGCGGCATGCCCGTGAGCGCGCCGGTGACCTTCTCGGCGGTGCAGGGCGGGGCCCTCTGCAAGGCGCACCGCGGCGATGGCGAGCGCCACACCAAGCTGGCCGAGGGCGATCGCGACGCGCTGCGGGCCCTCCTCGACGGCCGCTGGCCCGACCCACCCCTCGACGCGCGGCACGCGGCCTCGCACCGTCGCCTCCTGATGACCTTCATCCGCCACCACCTGGCCGAAGATCGGCCGCTGCCGGCGCTCGTCTTCTGGGACCGTGAGTCGTGGAACGCCACATCGTCGTAGGCACCGCCGGGCACATCGACCACGGCAAGACCGCGCTGGTCCGCGCCCTCACCGGCGTGGACACCGACCGGCTCGAGGAGGAGAAGCGCCGGGGCATCACCATCGACCTCGGCTTCGCCCCACTCGACCTCGGTCCCTTCAGGGCCAGCGTGGTGGACGTGCCCGGCCACGAGGGCTTCATCCGCAACATGGTCGCGGGCGCGACCGGCGTGGACCTGGCTCTCCTCGTCGTCGCCGCCGACGAGGGGGTGATGCCGCAGACGAGCGAGCACCTCGACATCCTGCGGCTCCTCGGCGTCACCCGGGGCGTGGTGGCGCTCACCAAGTGCGACCTCCCCGCCGACCCCGGCTGGCGCGAGTTGGTGGCGGAGGAGATCCACGCGGCGGTGGAGGCGCGCTTCGGCGAGCGGTGGCCCCTGGTGGAGGTCTCCGCCACCGCCGGGACGGGCCTTGACGTGCTGCGCGCCGCGCTCGCCGCAGAGGCGGAGCGCATCCCCTCGCGCGAGGCGCGGGACCGGTTCCGCCTCCCGGTGGACCGCACCTTCGCGCTCGCCGGGGCCGGAACGATCGTCACCGGAACGGTGTGGAGCGGCAGCGTCGCCGAAGGGGACCGCGTGCTGGTGCTGCCCGCGGCCGTGGAGGCCCGGGTGCGAAGTGTCGAGGTGCACGGCGTGCGCGCCGAGCGCGCGGAGCCCGGGCGGCGAGCCGCCCTGGCCCTCGTCGGCCTCTCGCGCGAGCAGGCCGACCGCGGCGCGGTCGTGGTGACGGGCGAAGGGTGGCGCCCGGCCAAGGCCATGGACGTCGAGCTCCGGATGCTCGCGGGGCACGCCGCCCTGCGTCCCCGCTTGCGCGTCCGCGTGCATCACGGCACCAGCGAGGTGATGGCCCGCGTCGCCGCCGAGCCGCAGGGCGGGGCGACGCCCCCGCCGGGTCCGACCCCCGCGGGTCCGTCAGCGGCGATCCTCGCGCGGCTCTACCTCGAGACTCCTCTCGTGGCCCGCGCGGGCGACCGGTTCGTCGTCCGGTCGTACTCGCCGGTCACCACCATCGGCGGGGGAGTCGTGGTCGATCCATGGGCCGACGATCTCGCGCGGGAGCGCGGCCGTCGCCGGGCCCCCCTGGCGGCGCTTCCCGCCGGCCCCGCCGACCGGGTCCTGTTCCTGGTGCGTCGCCGCGGTCGCCGCGGGCTCGGCCTCGGCGCGCTGGAGGTGGCGTCGGGGCTCTCGGCTCCCGACCTCGCGGCCGGCGTTGCGGCCGCCGCTGCGGGGGGGGCGGTCCGGAGCGGCGATTGGCTGGTGGCGGATGCGGTGGTGGGGGTCCGATCTGAGTCGCTCCTCGCCGCCCTTGGTCCGTACCACGCACGGCATCCCCTCGAGCCGGGGATGCCGGCCCAGGCTTGGAGAGCCGCGGCAGGTGACCTGCGGAAGGAACTCGTCGAGATTGCGGAACTGCGGTTGGAGCGGGGCGGCACGGTGGTTCGGGAGGGCACCGTGGTGCGGCTCCCTGGGTTCGCGGTGGGGGGAGGTGCAGCGGGGCAGGCGCTTCGGGAGGCGCTTCTTCGCGCACTCGAGTCCGCCGGCGCGGAACCTCCCGCGGTGGCCGACCTCGAGGGGGCTCATCCCCGCGGCGACGTTCCGGGTGCGCTCCGCATCCTGGCCCAGCAGGGGGCAGTGGTGGCCGTCGGAAAGGACCGTTACTACGCGTCCGCGGCCTATGCGATCGAGTGCGAGCGCATCACGGAGATTGTCCGGGAGCTGGGGGAAGCCGCCCCGGCCGCGATCCGCGAGCGGCTCGGCAGGTCGCGCAAGTGGTTGATTCCATTGCTCGAACACCTCGACCGAGAGGGAGTCACGGTGAGGAAGGGGGATATACGAGTCATTCAGTCGTCAAAGTGACACACGGGGCCTTCTTGACCGTATGGGGGAGGCGGCATAAGTTGGCGTCGTATAGCGGTTTGATAGGTGGTTCGAGCAGAAACCCGATCAGAGGAGCGACGGCCTAGCGTCCCTTTCCGTCAGAAATGGAGTGAGCAAGGATGCACCGCTTTGCGGTGGCGGTCCTGGCAGGCGCGGGACTCGTCCTGTGCACTCCCCAAGCGGGTCACACGCAGGCGCCCGCTCGTCCCGCACAGGTCGAGCTGAACCAGAATTACCCGAACCCGTTCAATCCGGCGACGACGATACCGTTCCGGCTGAGCGAAGCTTTATTCGCGAACGGGCATCGGCCGATCGTCTCGATGCGGGTCTACAACGTGCTCGCCCAGCTCGTCGCCATCCCGACGATGCAGGCGTCGGGAGAGCCCCTGGACGGCGTCGCGCTCGAATGCCGCGATCCGCGCAACGGGTTCTGCGAGTTCTCGGCGTACTGGGATGGGAAGTACGTGGGCACCGACCACGATGCCGCTTCCGGCGTGTATGTGTACCAGCTCGTCGTGGACGGCCAGCGCCTCTCGCGCCGAATGGTCGTGATGAAGTAGACCCGGCCTGCGCACAATCGATGTGAGGTCCCTCCGCGCCGGCCCCCGTGGCCGGCGCGTTGCGTTGGAGACCCACCGCGCCAGCCGACTTTGGCCGGCGCGTTGCGTTGGAGACCCACCGCGCCAGCCAACTTCGGCCGGCGCGTTGCGTTCCGGTGCCAGGGCGGCAGATTCGGATGCCATCGCGGCCGGACGGGCCGGGCACGGCGCTTGCCCCTCGGGGACGGATCATGGCCAGCATGGACAAACTCACGATCAAGAGCGCCGAGGCGTTCGAGGCGGCGCGTGCCGACGCGCGGCGCCGCGGCAATCCGGTGGTGAACGACGCCCATCTCCTGGCGGCGTTGCTCGACCAGGAGGAGGGGATCGTCGCGCCGCTCCTGGGCAACGTGGGGATGAACGTGCCGCAGCTCCGCGCCGAGGTGGCACGGGAGCTGGAGCGCTTCCCGCGGCAGGAGGGTGGCGGCGAGCCGTCGCTCGCGCGCGAGCTGACGCAGGCGCTGGACCGCGCGGCGAAGGACGCCGACCGGCTCGGCGACGACTATGTCTCGACGGAGCACCTGCTCCTCGCCCTCGCCGAGGTCAAGGGCACCACCGCGCGCGAGCTGCTCGGCGCTGCGGGGGTCTCGCAGCGGGACCTCCTCGCCGCGCTGGCCAGTGTGCGGGGGTCGCACCAGGTCACCGACGACCGCCCCGAGGCGAAGTACCAGGCGCTCGAGCGCTTTACCCGCGACCTCACCGAGCAGGCCCGCCAGGGGAAGCTCGACCCTGTCATCGGCCGCGACGAGGAGATCCGCCGCGTGATTCAGGTGCTGTCACGGCGGACGAAGAACAACCCGGTGCTCATCGGCGAGCCGGGAGTCGGCAAGACGGCCATCGTGGAGGGGCTCGCGCAGCGCATCGTGAACGGCGACGTGCCCGAGTCGCTCAAGGACAAGCGGCTCGTGGCGCTCGACCTCGGCCAGCTCGTGGCGGGGACGAAGTACCGCGGGGAGTTCGAGGAGCGGCTCAAGGCGGTGCTGAAGGAGATCACGGCGGGCGAGGGGCTCTTCATCGTCTTCATCGACGAGCTGCACACCCTGGTGGGCGCGGGGGCGGCGGAGGGGGCGGTGGACGCGGCGAACCTGATGAAGCCGCTCCTCGCGCGCGGTGAGCTGCACGTGGTCGGCGCCACGACCCTCGACGAGTACCGCAAGCACGTGGAGAAGGACGCGGCGCTGGAACGGCGCTTCCAGCCGGTGCTGGTGGGCGAGCCGTCGGTGGCCGACACGATCGCCATCCTGCGCGGCCTCAAGGAGCGCTACGAGGTGCATCACGGGGTGCGGATCACCGACCCGGCCATCGTGGCGGCGGCGACTCTCTCCGACCGCTACATCGGCGACCGGTTCCTCCCCGACAAGGCCATCGACCTCATCGACGAGGCGGCGTCGCGGCTCAGGATCGAGATCGACTCGCTCCCCTCCGAGATCGACGAGGTGGAGCGTCGCATCGTGCAGTACCAGATCGAGCAGGCGGCGCTGGCGAAGGAGCGGGACACGGCGAGCCGGGAGCGGCGCAGCGACCTGGAGCGGGAGCTGGCCGAGGCGAAGGCGCGCTCGGGGGAGATGAAGGTGCGCTGGCAGGCGGAGAAGGAGGCGATCCAGCGCCTGCGGGGGCTGAAGGCCAAGGTCGAGGCCCTTCGCGCGGAGGCGGAGCAGGCCACGCGGCGGGGCGACCTGCAGCGCGCCGCCGAGTTGACGTACGGCGCGGTGCCCGGCGTCGAGCGGGAGCTGAAGGAGGCGGAGGCGAAGCTGGCGGAGCTGCAGGAGGACGGGAAGTACCTGAAAGAGGAAGTGGACGCCGAGGACGTCGCCGAAATCGTGGCGCGCTGGACCGGCATCCCGGTGACCCGGATGCTGGAGCCGGAGAAGGAGCGACTCGCCCACCTCGAGGCGCATCTCGCCCAGCGGGTCGTGGGCCAGCGCGAGGCGGTGGAGGCGGTGTCGAACGCGGTGCGCCGCTCGCGGGCCGGCCTCGCCGACCCGAACCGGCCGATGGGCTCGTTCATCTTCCTCGGCCCCACGGGGGTGGGGAAGACCGAGACGGCGCGGGCGCTGGCGGAGTTCCTCTTCGACGACGAGCGGGCGATGGTCCGCCTCGACATGTCGGAGTACATGGAGAAGCACGCCGTGGCGCGGATGATCGGCGCGCCGCCCGGGTACGTCGGCTACGAGGAGGGGGGCCAGCTCACCGAGGCGGTGCGGCGGCGGCCCTACGCCGTGGTGCTGTTCGACGAGATCGAGAAGGCCCACCAGGACGTGTTCAACGTGCTGCTGCAGATCCTCGACGACGGTCGCCTCACCGATTCCCAGGGGCGCACCGTGGACTTCCGGAACACGGTCATCATCATGACGTCGAACCTCGGCGGCCAGTGGATCCTCGAGATGGGGACGGCCGACTGGCCGGCCGTGGAACGGCGCGTCCAGGGGGCGCTGCGCCAGCAGTTCCGGCCCGAGTTCCTGAACCGCGTGGACGACGTGGTCGTCTTCCGCCCCCTCGGCGAGGCGGAGCTGGAACGGATCGTGGACCTCCAGCTGGCGCGGGTGGCCCAGCTCGTCGCGGCGAAGAAGCTCACCCTCGAGGTGACCCCCGCGGCCCGGCGGTTCCTCGCCCGCGACGGCTACGACCCCGTCTACGGCGCGCGGCCCCTCAAGCGGTCCATCCAGCGCCGGCTCCAGAACCCGTTGGCTCTCGCGGTCCTGGAGGGGTCCTACGGCGATGGGGACGTGGTCCGCGCCGACGTGGCGCCGGATGGCGAGGGCCTGGTGTTCGTGCGCGGCGGGGCGGCGGGCTCGGACGCCGGCGGGAGCGCCCCCGGTGGCTGATTCCCGTGCGGCCGACGAGCGCGGGATGCTCCTCGCGCTCGAGGAGGCCCGCGCCGCCGCGGCGGCGGGGGAGGTGCCCGTCGGCGCGGTGCTCCTCCGGGGCGGCGCGGTCGTGGCGACGGGGCGCAATCGGATGCGCGAGAAGGCCGACCCGCGGCGGCACGCCGAGCTCGAATGCCTCGACGCCGCGTGGGGGGCGGGGCTGCGGGGCCCGGAAGCCTTCGCCGGCACCGCCCTCTACGTGACCCTCGAGCCGTGCGCCATGTGCTGCGGGGCGCTCGTCCTCGACCGTGTGCCGAGCGTGGTCTTCGGCGCGTGGGACGAGAAGGCGGGGATGGCCGGCTCGCTGCACGACCTGCTGCGACACGCGCGCCTCAATCACCGCGCCGAAGTCCGCGGCGGCGTGCTGGCGGAGGAGTGCGGGGCGCTGCTCAGCGCGTTCTTCGCCGGGCGCCGCTGAGCCCTCCGTGGGCGGCCCGGGCGGCGCCGCCGCTTGGAAGGGCACCGTGGCCCCGTTAGTATTCCGGCCTCCGGACAGGTGGCCGAGCGGCTGAAGGCGCCGGTCTCGAAAACCGGTATACCGGTGACGGTATCGTGGGTTCAAATCCCACCCTGTCCGCTGTAGACCCGCCTCGGGATGGGTGGCCGAGAGGTTTAAGGCGCACGCCTGGAGAGCGTGTGGGTCCCAAAAGGGCCTCGTGGGTTCGAATCCCACCCCATCCGTACCTCCCCCCGCCTTCCACCGAGCGCGACGCGGCCCGATGATCGTCGTCGTCCTGCACGAGCCCCAGGAGCTGGTCAACATCGCGCAGGTGGTGCGCGCGATGAAGAACTTCGCCGTCACGGAGCTCCGGCTCGTCGCGCCGAGGGAGTTCGACCTCTGGCGGATCGAGGGGATCGCGCACCGCAGCGCGGACGTCCTCGCGCGCACCACCTCCTTCGACACGCTCGACGATGCGGTCGCCGACTGCGTGCACGTAGCTGGCCTCACGGCCCGGGAGCGCACCGCCCGCCACACGGTGCAGCGCCCCCGCGATGCGGCGCCCGAGCTCCTCGACGCTGCGGAGGCGGGCCCCGTGGCGCTGCTCTTCGGGCGCGAGGACATGGGCCTTCCCAACGCGGCCCTCGATCGCTGCCACCGGCTCGTCACGATCCCCTCCAGCCCGGCGTACCCGTCCCTCAACCTCGCCCACGCCGTGGTACTGATGCTCTACGAGCTGGCGCTCGCGCGCGGGGACGGCACGCGACCCTTCAAGCCGCCGCGGCGCGCCGCGCCCCCGGCCACCGCCGGGGAGCTGGAGCGCGTCTTCGTCGAGGCGGAACGGGCGCTGCGTGCCGTCGGGTTCTTCCGGAACCACGTGGCGGAGCCGGTGCTGCGCACGCTCCGGGACCTTGCGCACCGGGCCGCGCCCGACGCGCGGGAAGCCAAGCTCCTGCGGGCCATCGCCATCGAGGTGGCCAGGGATCGTGAGCGACGGCGCGCCGGGGCCGGGGGCGCCCCGGCGGAGCCGCCGGCCGGCGGCGGCAGTGGCCCTCCGGGCCCGGCCGCGGGCGGGCGAGGGGGCGCGGACGCGCCCTGACGGAGTTCCGATCCTTCGCGTTGATTCCTCCCCTCCGCCGTCTTACGTTTGATTCTCAATATGCCGCCTACCGAGCGCCAGCTCCTGCTGGACGAACGTGCCTTCGCGCGCACGCTTTACCGCATGGCGCTGGACATCCTCCGACAGACTCCCGATCCCGTCCCCCTGGTCCTGATAGGTATCCAGCGTCGGGGAGTGGAACTTGCCGTGCGACTCGCTGCGCTCCTCGCCCGGGAGACCGGGTCGGAGGTGCCGCGCGGGGCGCTCGACATCACCCTGTACCGGGACGACCTCGAGGTCGTCGGGCCGCGCCCCCTGGTGGGCCCGACGCACCTGCCGGTGAATCTCGACGGCCGGGTCGCGTGGATCGTGGACGACGTCCTCTTCACGGGGCGGACGGTGCGCGCCGCGCTCGACGAACTGGCGGATTTCGGCCGTCCCTCGCGCATCGGCCTCGCGGTGCTGGTGGACCGCGGCGGGCGGGAGCTGCCGGTGCAGGCCGACGTCGTCGGCGAGCGCGTGCCCACCGGCCCCGGTGACAAGGTGGAGGTGTTCGTGAAGGAGCTGGACGGGCGTGACGCCGTGGAGGTTGTCCGCGGCGGGGGGCGGCCGTGAGCGGCGCCCTCGGCAAGGACCTGCTCGGGCTGGAGCACCTGAGCGCCGACCAGATCCGGCTCATCCTCGACACCGCCGAGCCGTTCAAGGAGGTGTCGGAGCGGGCGATCAAGAAGGTCCCGGCGCTCCGCGGCAAGACGATCGTCAACCTCTTCTTCGAGGCGTCCACCCGCACCCGCATCTCCTTCGAGTTCGCCGAGAAGCGCCTCTCCGCCGACACCGTGAACGTGGCGGCCAGCGGCTCCTCGGTGGTGAAGGGGGAGACGCTGGTGGACACGGCGCGCAACCTCGAGGCGATGCGCATCGACATGGTGGTGATGCGCCACGGCTCGAGCGGCGCGGCCAAGTTCCTCGCCGACCGCATCGTGTCGAGCGTCATCAACGCGGGCGACGGCAAGCACGAGCACCCGACGCAGGGGCTCCTGGACCTGCTCACGATCCGCGACCACCGGCCCATCGCCGGGACGAAGGTCTGCATCGTGGGCGACGTGCTGCATTCCCGGGTCGCGCGCTCGAACATTTGGGGCCTGCTCAAGCTCGGGGCCGAAGTGGCCGTCTGCGGGCCGCAGAGCCTCCTGCCGCTGGGGATCGAGGCGCTCGGCGTGCGGGTGTTCCGCCGGGTCGAGGAGGCGATCGCCTGGGCGGACGTGATCAACGTCCTGCGCCTCCAGCTGGAGCGGATGCAGACCGGCTACATCCCGTCGGTCCGCGAGTACTACCGGGTCTTCGGCGTCACGATGGAGCGCCTGGAGCGGGCGCCGCGTGACCTGCTCATCATGCACCCGGGACCGATGAACCGCGGGGTGGAGATCGACTCCCGCGTGGCGGACGGGCCGCATTCGGTGATCCTCAACCAGGTGACCAACGGGGTGGCGGTGCGGATGGCGGTGCTCTACCTGCTGGCGGGCGGGAACCCGGAGCTGGCCGAGGCGGCGAAAGGGGCGCCGGACCGATGAGGCCGATCCTCCTTCGCGGCGCGCGGGTGCTGGACCCGGCGAACGGCCGGGACGAAGTGGCGGACCTGCTCTTCGCGGGCGGGCTCGTGAAGGCGGTGGGGCGCGGGCTCGGCGTCCCCGACGGCGCGGAGATCCTCGACGGGACCGGCCTGGTCGCCGCGCCGGGACTGGTGGACCTGCACGCCCATCTGCGCGAGCCGGGGCGCGAGGACGTCGAGACGATCGCGACCGGGGCCCGCGCGGCGGCGGCGGGGGGCTTCACCTCGGTGTGCGCGATGCCGAACACCGACCCCGTCACCGACAACCAGGCCGCGGTCGGCTTCATCGTCCGGCAGGCGGGGCTCGCCGGGTTCGCGAGGGTGTACCCGATCGGCGCGGTGTCCGTCGGCCAGAAGGGGGAGCAACTGGCCGAGTTCGGCGAGCTGGTCGCGGCCGGCGCGGTGGCCGTGTCCGACGACGGCAGGGCGGTGGCCACGGCGCACCTGATGCGCACGGCGCTCGAGTACGCGCGTACGTTCGACATCCCGGTGATCGACCACTGCGAGGACGTCACCCTCTCGCACGGCGGCGCGATGCACGAGGGGCTCACCTCCACGCGGCTCGGCCTCAAGGGGATCCCGCGCTCGGCGGAGGACGTCGTCGTGGCCCGCGACATCGCGCTCGCCGAGCTGACGGGCGGGCACGTGCACTTCGCGCACGTCTCGACGGCGGGGGCGGTGGCGATGATCCGCGAGGCGAAGGCGCGCGGCCTGCGCGTGTCCGCGGAGGTGACGCCGCACCACTTCACGCTCACCGACGCGGCCTGCGAGGGGTACGAGACCAACGCGAAGATGAACCCGCCGCTGCGGGAGGCGGCCGACGTGGCGGCGCTGCAGGCCGCGCTCGCCGATGGCACCATCGACTGCATCGCGACGGATCACGCGCCGCACCACTACGATGCCAAGGAGGCGGAGTTCGACAACGCCCCCTTCGGCGTGGTGGGCTTGGAGACGGCGCTCGCTCTGGCGCTCACGGAGCTGGTGGGCCCGGGCGTGCTGACGCTCCCGCAACTGGTGGAGCGGATGTCGGCCCGCCCCGCGGCGGTCGCGCATCTACCCGGGGGCTCATTGCGCCCGGGCGACCCGGCGGACGTGGTGGTCTTCGCCCCTTCCGCGGAGTGGACGGTGGATCCGTCGCGCTTCTTCTCGAAGAGCCGCAACACGCCCTTCGGGGGGCGCCGCCTGCGCGGCGTCGTGCAGTGGACGATCGTCGGCGGGAGGGTGGTCCACGCCGCGGGGGACCGTCCCGACGCCCCGAACCGGAGCGCGCGATGAGCCGCAAGAGCACCAAGTCGCAGGCCGCGGTCGAGCGGCTGCTCGAGGAGCGGCGCCAGTACGAGGCGTGGGTGGCGAAGCTCGCGGAGCCCGGCTCGGCAGGAATGCCCGCAAACGTGGTCGAGCGCGTGCGGGCCGACTATCGCGGCCGCCTCGAGGGCGTGATCAAGCAGCTGGCCCGCCACGAGAGCGAGCTGGAGACGGCGCTCGCCGAGCTGGAGCAGCGACGCGACGAGATGACGGCCGAGCGCGGCGCGCGCGAGGAAGCGCTCGCGGAGGTGCGGCTCCGCCACGCGGTCGGCGAGTACGATGAAGCGCAGTTCAGCGAGCTGAGCGCGGAGCACGCCGCCTACTTGGCGCAGACCGCGGAGGATCTCGAGACGGCGGAGCGAGACCTCGCGCGGATCGAGGAGGTGCTCGGGCTCATCGCGGGGGTCCTCCCCGACGTGCCGCTGGAGGCGCCGGCGGTCCCGTTGTCGCCTCCGCCGCAGATGCCCCCTGCGCCTGCGTCGGGCTCGCTAGGCGCGTCGGTGCTGCCGCCAGCGCCCGTTATCCCCCCCGCGCGACCGGCCTGGGCCGTCCCGGCACCGGTGATCCCGCCGGTTCGCCCCGCGGCCAAGGGGCCGGCCGCGGCCGACCTGGCGAGCGCCGCGTCGCAGGCGGAAGCGCTCGATGAGCTGGCGTTCATCCGCTCCGTCGCGCCCGCGGAGCAGGAGGCGGAGGGCGAGGCCGAGGCGCGGGCCGCAGCGGAGGCCGAGGCGGCGGCGAGGGCGGCGGCCGAGGCGCAGGCGGCCGCAGAGGCGCGAGCGGCGGCGGAGGCGCAAGCGGCGGCCGCGGCGCAGGCGGCGGCGGAGGCACAGGCAGCCGCCGAGGCGAGAGCGGCTGCGGAGGCGCAGGCAGCTTCAGAGGCGAAGGCGATCGCGGCGGCGGAGGCGGCAGCCAAGGCGAAGCCGGCTCTCTCCGGCCGGGCGCCCAAACGCAGTACTGAGCCGGCCCGGCGCGGGGTGCCATCGGCTCAGCCGGCAATGCCGCGCCCGGCCGAGCACATGGTGCTGGGCGAACCGGCGGTGCCGCCGGAGCAGGACCAGCCGGAGGTACCGGCTGGGCCGGAGGTGCGCCAGGCGGGGACGGGGGCCAAGGGAGCGGGGAAGGGGGCGGACAAGGAGGGTCGGGCCCCTGCTGAGCCGTGGGAGGTCGATGCGTCGTCGAAGACGCTGCGCTGCACCGAGTGCGGGACCTACAACCTGCCGACGGAGTGGTATTGCGAGAAGTGCGGCGCGGAGCTCTCGGCGTTCTGACGAGCTGAGCGGCTCCGCCCGCGGGGCATCGCCCCCCATCCGGCCGACGTTCTCCCCCGCCAGAAAAGAGAGAGAGTGGCGCCTCGGGCGCCACTCCTCAGATGCCTGCGATGCCGGAGCCGGCCGCGCGGGCCGCGGGCCTACTGCGCCGTCGCGCCCTTCGCCAGCCGCTTCGCCAGCCGCGACTTCCTGCGCGCCGCCGCGTTCGGGTGGAGCAGGCCCTTGTGCGCGCCGCGGTCGAGGGCGCTCGCCGCCGCCTTCACCGACTCGGCCGTCGGCTCCAGCCGCGCCTTCTTCACCGCCGTCTTGATGGCCGAGCGTCGGGCCCTGTTGGCCAAGGCGTGCGCGCGGGCTTGCCGCATCTTCTTCTTCGCCGAACGAATCTTGGGCACGTCGCTCTCCGCGTCGGTACGAATGCCTCTTGGGAGGGCGAAGACTAGTCGCCAATTCACGTTTTGACAAGGGTTTCCGGCTCCGTTACGTTCCCCCGTCTTCCCCTCTTCCGGAGCCTCGCGCCGCCGGTGACCGACCTCGTCCTGGCTCTGCCGATCCTGCTCTTTTCCGTGGTGGCGCACGAGTACGCCCACGCCTGGACCGCCTACCGGCAGGGGGACGACACCGCCCACGCGCTGGGCCGCCTCACCCTCAATCCCCTGCCGCACATCGACCCGATGATGAGCGTGCTGTTCCCCATCGGTCTGTACCTGATGACCAGCGCGGCGGGCCACCCGTTCACCTTCGGCGCGGCGAAGCCGGTGCCGGTGGACCCGCGGAAGTTCCGCGACTACCGGAGGGGCGACCTGATCGTCTCCTCGGCGGGGATCGTCACGAATCTGTTCCTGGCCGCGGCGAGCGCCGTCCTGTTCGCGGCGGTAGGGCTCCTGGGCGGCGCCGCGCCGGCGCTCGAAGGCGGGCTCGGCACGCTCCAGCGCATGCTCGTGTTCGGTGTCACGCTCAACTTCACGCTGGCCATCTTCAACCTTGTGCCGATCCCGCCCCTCGACGGCTCGCACCTCCTGTACCACCTGCTGCCGCCGGCGTGGGGCGCGCGCTACCGCCGGCTGGGCCGATTCGGCTTCGTGGTGATCTTCGCGGCGTTCCTCATTCCCGGCCTGTGGAACGTACTGCTCTGGCCGGTGGACGTCCTGAGCGCCGGGGCGCTGACACTGGTGCGCGACTTCGCCCTCCCGACGGTGGTGCGGTGAGCGCCGTCCCCGGGACTGCGGCGCCCCTGTCGGCCGACGCCGGCTTCATCGTCTCGCTGGACCGCTACGCCGGCCCGCTCGACCTCCTCCTCTCCCTGATCCGGCGGGAGGAGATCGACATCTGGGACATCCCGGTCGCGCGGATCGCGGACCAGTTCCTCCTCGCGATTCACGCCCTCGGGCTCGACGAGGCGGCCGAGTACCTCGAGATGGCGGCCCGGCTGCTCCGCATCAAGGCGCAGATGCTCCTGCCGCGCCGCGGCGACGAAGAGCCGTGGGAGGACCCGCGGCACGAGCTGGTCCGCCGCCTTCTCGAGTATCAGCAGGTGCGCGAGATCGCCGACTGGCTCGACGCCGCGTCCCGCGGCCGCGCGGCCCGCTTCGCCCGGGGCTTCGTCCCCCCGGCGCCCGATGCGCCCCCGCCACCCCTCGAGTTCACCATCGAGGAGGTGCTCGAGGCGGTCGAGCGCGTGCTGGCGATGATGCCCGATCCCATCATCCACCGCGTGGTGCCGCGCCCCCTCGACGTCGAGGCGGCGACGGCACGGATCCTCGAGTTGCTGGCCCAGCGGGAGGCGTTCTCCTGGCGCGATCTCCTCGGGCCCTCGCCGAGCATTGTGGATGCGCTGTCGTCACTGGTGGCCCTGCTGGAGCTGGCGCGCCAAGGCCAGCTCTCGCTCAGGCAATCCCGACCCTTCACCCCCTTCGTGATCGACCGTGGACCAGCGTACGCGACTGCTTGAGGCGGCGCTCTTCGCCGCCCCCCGACCGCTCGCCCTCGACGAGCTCGCCGTCCTCGACGCCGAGGCCAGCGACGCCGACTGGCTGCGCGCGGTGCAGGAGCTGAAGGAGCACTACGACAACGAGGGGCACGGCGTCGAAGTGGCGGAGATCGCCGGCGGCTACCAGGTCCTCACGCGCCAGGCGTTCGCCGAGGCGATCGAGCGGGCGGCGTTCGCCGCACGCCCGGTGCGCCTCTCGGCCGCCGCGCTCGAGGTCCTCGCCATCATCGCATACCGCCAGCCGGCCGGCCGCGCGGAGGTGGAGGAGATCCGCGGCGTGTCGTCGGCCGGGGTGCTCCGGCTCCTGCAGGAGCGGGGCCTGATCGAGGTGACGGGGCGGTCGGAAGGGTTGGGGCGGCCGCTGCTCTACGCCACCACGCCGCTGTTCCTGGAGTACCTTGGCCTGGGCGACCTCGGCGACCTCCCGCGGTCGGACGAGCTGTCCATCGCGCTGGCGCCGCCCCAGGCGGCGGCGGGCTGATGGCGATCCGCCTCGCGCGGTTCCTCGCGCGGGCGGGTGTCACCTCGCGGCGCGGCGCCGCGGATCTGGTGCGCGCCGGGCGCGTGCTCCTGAATGGCCGCCCGCCGGTGGGTCCCGGCGATCCGGTGGATCCCGCTGCGGACCGGGTCACGGTGGACGGCCGGACCCTCGCGCTCCCGGGCACGGTCTGGGTCGCGCTTCACAAGCCGCCAGGGTACGTCACGTCGCGCGTCGGGACCGCGCGCGCGCCCAGCGTGTTCGATCTAGTGGAGGGCGCGGAGGCGGGCCTCATCGCCGTCGGGCGCCTCGACGTCCTCTCGGAAGGGCTCCTTCTGTTCACCACGGATGGGGATGCGGCGAACCGCTTGATGCACCCTCGCTGGCAGGTGGAGCGGACGTATCGCGTGGACGTGACGGGGCGGCCGCCGCTCGCGGCGGCGGTCCTCGCCGACGGAGTCGCGCTCGGCGAGGGGGAAGCGCCCGTGCGGCCGGTGGCGTGGCGATTTCGCGGCGCGAAGGGAGGTGGCAGGCTCGAGGTGACGCTGCGCGAAGGGCGCAACCGGGTGGTGCGGCGGATGGCGGCGCAGCTCGGCCTCGGGGTGCGGCGCCTGGTGCGTCTGGCGTACGGCCCGGTGCGCCTGGGCGACTTGGCGAGCGGCCGCTCGCGGGCGCTCACGGAGCGCGAGCTCGACGCGTTGTACGGTGCGATTGCGCTCCCCGTGCCGGCCGGCCGGCCCCTCCCCGGGCGCGGGCCGGCGCGCGGCGCGCCGGCGCGGCGGGGCCGCGCCCGCGGCGAGGGCTAGGCGATGGACCTCCGCCGCGTCGAGGCCATCCTCACCGAGATCGGCAAGGCGGTGCGCCTGTTCCGGTACTACCCGCCGTCGCATCCGGGCGCGCAGCGAGTGATGGCGGATCTCGGAGCGGTGCTGCCCTCTCTGGAGCGGCTCGGCACGGTGGAGCTGCAGGTGGCGCCGACGGGTTTCGTCAGCGGCTCGACGCAGCTCGCGCCGAGAAGCGAGCCGCTCCGCGACCTCGCCCTGCTGCTGCACGCTCAGGGGCACCGAACCCTCGTGCTGGAGCCCGGCGCCAGCGCCGACGAGGTGGCCGCGCTGGTCCGCGCGCTCCTCGGCGCCGGGGGTGGAGCCGGGGCGCGGCTCGGAGCGGTCATGCGCCTCCCTCCGCTCCCGCACATCCGGCTCGACGCGGCGCTGCAGCTGGGACGCAGTTCGGCCGCGGCCGAGGAGACGCAGGCGGTGAGCGAGGAGCCGTCCGTCTCCCTGCAGTCCGCCGGGGTCTTCCGGCCCGACGCGCTCCCGCTCGACTTCGAGGCCCACCGGGTCATCGAGCAACTCGAATCCACGCCCGCGGAGTTCCTCCTCTCCAGCGTGGCGCGGCTCGAAGTCCTCGGTGCGCGCGCCGGGGAAGGGCGGGAGTTCGGCACGCTCGCGGAGGTCGTCGACGCGCTGGCCCGGCTGGCGTCGGAGGCGCCGGACCCGATGGTCCGCCAGGCGGCGGAGAACGCGCTGCGCCAGCAGGCGGTCCCGGCGCACGCCGCCGCCCTCGTGCAGCGGATGGCGAACCCGGGCCTGACGGATGCGGAACGTGCGCTCGTCGTGTCGGCAGTCGCCAGCCTTGGCTCGGCCACGCTCGGGAGCGTGCTCGACGCGCACCTCGCCACGAGCGACCCCGATGTGAAGGAGGCGTGCGAGGCGGTGATGACGCGCGCCGGCGCGGCCGCGGTGCCGCTGCTTGCCCGCCGGCTCCTCGAGGATCGGCGCGAGACCCGGGTCGGCGCCGCGACGATGATGGGCGCCACGCGGGCCGCCTCCGCGGCACCCTATCTCGAGCCGATGACCCGCGACGCCGACTGGGCGGTCCGCGCGGCGGCGGTGGCCGCCCTCGGCCGCGTGGGGGGAGCGGATGCCGGCCGGACGCTGCTCGCGGCGCTGCACGACGCCGACCACAAGGTCCGCGCCGAGGCAGCCGCTGCGGTGGGCGCGCTGGGCGATCCTTCGTCCGGGCCCGTCCTTGCGGCGCGGCTCGCGGAAGAGGACGAGCCGGAGGCGGCGTGCGCGCTCGCGGCCGCGCTCGGGGCGCTGCGCGAGCGGCAGGCGGTCCCGATCCTCGCGGACCTCGCGCAGTCGGTGAGCGGCGTCTTCCGGCGCCGCGCCGTGGTGGTGCGGCTCGCCGCCGTGCGCGCCCTCGGGGCCATCGGGACGCCGGAGGCGCGCGCGGCCCTCGAACGCCATCGCGACGACGGCACGCCGGACGTGCGCGCCGCCGTGCTGCAGGCGCTCGGCTGAGCGCACGAACGACGCCGGTGACCACCCGCCGCATCGCCATCCTCAGCGACGCCGTCGCGAACCGCATCGCCGCCGGAGAGGTGGTCGAGCGGCCCGCCTCGGTGGTGAAGGAGTTGCTGGAGAACGCAGTGGACGCGGGGGCGTCGGCGGTGGCAGTCGAGATCGAAGCCGGAGGGAAGACGCTGGTCCGCGTGGCCGACGACGGCGAGGGGATGGGGCGCGAGGACGCGCTCCTGGCCCTCGACCGGCACGCCACCAGCAAGATCCGCTCGGCGGACGACCTCGTCGGGATCGCGACCTTCGGTTTCCGCGGCGAGGCGCTGCCGAGCATCGCCGCCGTGAGCCGGTTCCAGCTCGAGACGGCCAGCGCGGGCGAGCCGGTGGGCACGCGGATCGCTGCCGCCGGCGGCGCCGTGACGGCGCTGGAGGACCGGGTGCGGCAGCCGGGCACGACGGTGACGGTGCGCGCGCTCTTCTTCAATACGCCGGCGCGCCGGAAGTTCCTCCGCTCCACCCGGAGCGAGGTGCGCGCGTGCAGCGAGGCGGTGACGACGCTCGCGCTCGCCCGGCCCGACCTCGGGCTCACCCTCCTCGCCGACGGTCACGCGGTGGTGGAGGCGCTGCCTGCGGGCTCGCTCCCCGACCGCGCCGCGCAGCTCTTCGGCGAGCGGCTGGCGGCGACCCTTCTCCCGGTGGAGTACGCGGCGGGCAGTGTCCGCGTCACGGGCCTCGTCCAGCGCCCGTCGGAGGCCGCGGCGTCGGGGCGGGTGGCATACCTGTTCGTCAATGGCCGCCCGTTCCGCGACGCGTTCGTGGTCCGGGCGGCGGAGCGCGGCTACCGCGCGACGGTGCCCGCCGGCGTGCGCCCGAGCCTGATCCTGCGCCTCGAGGTCGCGGCGAGCGACCTGGACGTCAACGTACACCCGGCGAAGCTCGAGGTCCGCTTCCGCGACCGGTACGCCGTGGAGGCCGCCGTGGAGGCTGCGGTGCACGAGGCGCTCGGCCCGCTCGCGGCGTCGGCGCCGTACAGCGCCGGAGCGTCCATGCCGTGGGAGCACCGGGCAGTCGGGCCGGCGAGCGGAAGCGTCGGCCCGGCGCGGGACCTGTTCGGCGCGGGCGAGCCTGGCGACGGCGCGGCGCCTCCCGCCTCCGACGGCGCGCCGTCGCTCGCCGCCGCGGATGCGCCGCTCCCGGCGGCGGGGCTGCGCGTCGTGGCGCAGCTGCATCAGACGTATCTGCTGGTCGAGGCGCCGGACGGCCTCCTCATCGTGGACCAGCACTCGGCCCACGAGCGCATCCTCTACGAGCGGGCGATGCGCACCCTCACGGAGGGCGCCGCGGGCGGCCAGAAACTCCTCTTCCCCCTCACGGTCACGCTGGTGCCGGAGGAGCTGGAGGCGGTGGAGTCGCACGGCGATCTCCTTGCACGGCTCGGGTACGAGGTGGAGCCGTTCGGAGGCTCGGCCCTGATCGTCCACGCCACGCCCGCCCCGCACCCCCGGTTCGACGCGGAGCGCTGCCTCCGCGAGGTGGTCGCCGACCTCGCGGGCGGCCGGTTCGGCGGGCTCCACAACCGCGTGGAGCGGTTCGCGTCCACCTTCGCGTGCCGGGCGGCGATCAAGGCGGGGCAGCCCCTCACCACCGCGGAGATGAACGAACTGGTGCAGCGGCTGATGGCCGCGGAACTCCCCGTGCACGACGTGCACGGGCGGCCGACGATCGTCCAGCTCCCCCTCGGGGAACTCCACCGGCGCTTCGGACGCCGCTGAGCGGTGCGCCTCCCGGTTCTCGTCGGGCCCACGGGCGTCGGGAAGACCGCCGTGGCCACCGCGCTGGCGGGCCTCCTCCCGGTTGAGATCGTCTCGGCGGATTCGCGGCAGGCGTATCGCGGGCTGGCGATCGGGACGGCGGCCCCTTCCGCCGCGGAGCGCGCCGCCGCGCCCTACCACGGCGTGGGTGTCGTGGACCCGCGCGAGCGCTACTCGGCGGGCCGGTTCGCGCGGGACGCCGCGGCGTGGATCGACGGGATCGCGGCGCGCGGCCGGACGCCGCTGGTGGTCGGCGGCACCGGCCTCTACCTGCGCGCCCTCTTCGACGGCCTCTTCGAGGAGCCTGATCTCGGCGGGGAACGGCGGCAGCGGCTCGGTGTATGGCTGCGCGCACTGCCCCTGGCGACGGCGGACCGCTGGGCCCGGCGGCTCGACCCGCTGTACCGCGGCGGCGGCCGCCAGCGCGCGCAACGCGCGGTCGAGGTGGCGCTCCTGGCGGGCCGTTCGCTCTCGGCGCTCCAGGCGGCGGGCACGCCGGCGCCCCGCGAGCCGGGAGCGTGGTACGCCGTGCTCACGCTGGAGCGCCCGGCGCTCCACGAGCGCATCGCCCGGCGCACCCGCGCGATGCTCGACGCCGGCTGGGTGGACGAGGTGCGCGGGTGCCTCGCCGGCGGCGTCCCGCCGGACGCCCCGGGTCTCAGCGCCGTCGGCTACCGCGAGATCGTGGCGCACCTCGAGGGCCGGCTCGCGGCGGACGCGCTCGAGGACGCGATCGCGCAGGCGACGCGCCGCTACGCGAAGCGGCAGGAGACGTGGTTCCGCCACCAGCTCGGCGGGCCGGCCGTGCGCCTCGACGCGCGCGCCGCGGCGGACGCGCTGGCGCGCCAGGTGGTCGACGGGTATCGTGCGGCGGGGAGCTGACTCATGCGCATTGGCATCGTGTGCTATCCGACCTACGGCGGTTCCGGCGCGGTGGCGACCGAACTCGGCCTCGCCCTCGCCGTCCGCGGCCACGACGTCCACTTCATCTCCTACGCCCAGCCATTCCGGCTGCACGGCTTCAACGAACGGGTCGCCTTCCACGAGGTGCGGATCGGGAGCTATCCGCTGTTCGAGCACCCGCCGTACTCGCTCGCGCTCGCCGTCACGCTCGAGGAGGTGGCGGTCCGCGAGCGCCTCGACGTCATCCACGCGCACTACGCCATCCCGCACGCGACGTGCGCCTGGCTGGCGCGCGAGATCATGGCCGACAAGCACCACGTCGGCATCGTCACCACGCTGCACGGCACCGACATCACGCTGGTGGGGCAGGACCCCTCGTACTTCTCCATCACCCGGTTCTCGATCGAGAAGTCGGACGCCGTCACCGCCGTGTCGGACTACCTCCGGGACGAGACGTACCGGGCCTTCGGGTGCGGCGACTGCGGCATCACGGTGATCCCGAACTTCGTGAACCTCCAGCAGTTCCATCCGGCGGGCGAGGGCCGCCCGGCGCAGGACGGCGAGAAGGTGCTGATGCACATCTCGAACATGCGGCCGGTGAAACGCCTCCTCGACATCGTGCGGATATTCGCCCGGGTGCAGGCCGAGTTGCCGGCCCGTCTCGTGCTGGTGGGCGACGGCCCCGACCGCGACGTGGCGGAGCGCGAGGCCGAAGCCCTCGGCGTGGCCGCGCGGGTGCGGTGCGTGGGCAAGATCGAGGACGTGGCGGGTGCCTTGCGCTCGGCCGACCTGTACCTGCTGCCGAGCCAGACGGAGTCGTTCGGCCTCTCGGCGCTCGAGGCGATGGCGACGGGGGTCCCGGTGGTCGGGACGCGGGTCGGCGGGCTGCCCGAGGTGGTCGAGGACGGCGTCTCCGGCTTCCTCGGCGAGGTGGGCGACGTGGACGGGCTGGCGCGCGGCGCGCTGGACTTGCTGCGCGACGCGGACCGCTGGCGCGCGGCGTCGGCGGCGGCCCGGGCCCGCGCGACACGCTTCGATACCGAGACGGTGGTGCCACAGTACGAGGAGCTCTATGGCACGGTGGTTGGGCGCTGAGGTCGGCGCGCTCGTTCGCGGGCGCAATCTGGCGATGGCCGCGGCGGGGGTCGCGATCGGCGGGATCCTGGCGATGGGGCGCGTCGCGCTCCCCCGCGAGTTGGTGCTGGCGATGCTCTCCGCCGCGGGCCTCGGCGCGGCCGGCAACGCCGCCAACGACCTGTGGGATGTGGCGGCGGACCGCATCAACAAGCCCCACCGGCCGTTGCCGAGCGGGGCCGTCTCGCGCGACGTCGCGGTCGCGGTGGGCGGCATCGCGGGCGGCGCGGGCCTCCTCCTCGCGTGGCTCGCGGGACGGACCACCTTCGCGATCGCGCTCCCCGCGCTGGCAGTGATGCTCGCGTACTCGCCGCTTCTCAAGCCGCGGCCGGTGCTCGGGAACGCGGCGGTCGCCATCGTCGGGAGCCTGCCCCTCGTGTACGGCGCCGGCGCCGTCGGCGACTGGCGCGCCGGCCTCGTGCCCTTCTGGCTGGCCGCGCTCCTCCACCTCGCGCGGGAGATCGTGAAGGACCTCGAAGACATCCCCGGCGACCTGGCGGCGATGCGCCGCACCATCCCGATCGTGTGGGGCCGTCGCGCGGGGTTCCTCGCCGCCGCCCTCCCGCTGGCCCTGTTCGTCCCCGTCGCCCTCCTGCCGTGGCTCGCCGGTTCCTATGGCGCGCGCTACGGCTCGGTCGCCTTCCTCATCGTGGTCGGCGTCGCCGCCGTCACGGGCCGCCTGCTCCGCGAGGAGAGCGAAGGCGCCCGCGCCGGCCTCAAGCTGGCCATGCTCCTCGGTCTCGTCGGCCTCCTCTGGGACCGCCTGTGAGCCTCGTCGACGCGTTTTTCCTCGGCCTGATCCAGGGCCTCACCGAGTTCCTGCCGGTCTCCTCCGACGGGCACCTCGCCCTCGCCGAGAACCTCCTCGGCCTCCGTGCGTCGGGGGAGTTGACGGGCGTGTTCCTCGACGTGGCGGTGCACGTGGCGACGCTCGCGGCGATCGTCATCGCCTTCCGTGCGCCGCTCCTCGAGCTGGCGGGGGGAGTGCTGCGCCGCGAGGGGCGCGCCTGGCGCGACGTGGGCCTCTACGCCATCGCGTCCGTGCCGACCGCGATCGTGGGGCTACTGTTCCGGCACCAGATCGAGGCGCTGTACACGAACCTGCTGTTCGTCGGCGCCGCGTTCGTGGTGATGGGCAGCGTCCTGTGGACGACGCGCACCCGGATGAAGGGGACCCGGGACCGCCCGTCGCCCGCGACGGCGGCGTGGATCGGCATCGGCCAGGCGGCCGCGATCGCGCCCGCCATCTCGCGCTCGGGGTGCACCATCACGGCCGCGGTGTGGGGCGGGATGGATCCCGTCCAGGCGGCGAACTTCTCCTTTGTGCTCGGCGTGCCCGCCATCGCCGGCGCCGCACTGCTCGAGGCGCCGGAGATCGCGCGCGGCATCCACCACGTGGGCCTCGCGCCGGTGGGCGTGGCCTGCGCCACCGCCTTCGTGAGCGGCCTGTTCGCCATCGGCCTGCTGCGGCGCTTCCTCCGCGCCCGCGCCTTCCACAAGTTCGCGCCGTACCTGTGGCTCCTCGGCACCGCGACCCTCGTGATCTGGGCGGTCCGGCGTTGAGCCGATACGAGGGGCTCGACGCCGCGGGGCTCGAGCGGCTCACGGGCGCCCCCCTCGTCGTCCTCCAGTCCAGCATCCCCTCCACCCAGGACGAGGCGCACCGCCTCGGCGCGGAGGGCGCACCCGGGGGCACGGTCGTCCTCGCGGAGCAGCAGACTGCCGGGCGCGGGCGGCAGGGCCGGGCATGGCACTCGCCCGCGGGGGCAGGGGTGTGGATGTCGGTGCTGCTGCGGCCGAGCGCACGGCCCGAGGGGGGGGCCCTCGCGATCCGCGCCGGCCTCGCGACCGCCGCCGCCCTCGCCGCCGCGGCCCCGGGCGTCGCGACGCGGCTCCGCTGGCCGAACGACGTCGTGGTGGCGGACCGGAAGGTCGGCGGCGTCCTGTGCGAGGCGCGCTGGAGCGGCGAGGCGCCGGCGTGGGTGGCGGTGGGGGTCGGCCTCAACGTCCGCGGGCCGCTGGACCCCGCCGTCCGCGACCGGGCCGTCGCCCTCGCCGACGTCGCGCCGGAGGTCTCGCGGCTCGCCCTCGTCGCCGCGCTCGTGCCGCGCCTCAGCGCGCTGGCGCCGCTCCCCGCCGCGCTCTCGCCCGAGGAACGGCGTGCGTTCCTCCGTGCCGAATGGCGCGACGCGGGAGCGGACGAGACGGTGGATCTCGCTCCCGACGGCGCCCTGGTCGTCCGCCGCGGCGGCGGCGCGCTTGACCGCCGCGTCATCGCCTCCTAGCGTAGGGGTCCCATGCTCCTCGCCCTCGACATCGGCAACGCCGAGATCAGCCTCGGCCTCTTCGGAGGCGAGGACCTCGAGCGCTCGTGGCGCGTGACCACCCGCCCCGACCGCACCCCCGACGAATGGGCGATGGTGCTGCGCGCCCTCTTCGACGAGGCCGGCCTCGACATCACCACGGTCACCGGGACCGTCCTCTGCTCGGTGGTCCCGCCGACCACCGATGCGATGACGGAGGGCCTCCTTGCGGCTACCGGCACCGCCGCCGTCGTCGTGGTCCCCGACTCCCCTCTTCCCGTCACGCTCGACGTGGACGAGCCGCTCACCGTGGGCGCCGACCGCGTGGTCAACACCCTCGCCGCGAGCCGCCTGTTCGGCCTCGACACCATCGTGGTGGACTTCGGCACCGCCACCACGCTCGACTGTGTCACCGCCGACGGCCACTTCCTCGGCGGGATCATCGCCCCCGGCCTCCTGACCTCGGCGGAGAGCCTCGTCCGGCGCGCGGCCAAGCTGTCGCCCACCGAGCTCACGCCCCCGGCGCACGCCATCGGCAAGCGCACCGACGAGTGCCTCAAGGCGGGGCTCCTCTTCGGCACGGCCGACGCCGTGGACGGCATGGTGCGCCGCATCAAGGCCGAGTGGCCGACGCCGCGCGTCCCCAAGGTGGTCTCCACGGGCGGGCTCGCCGCGCTGATCTCCAAGTTCTCCTCGGAGATCGAGGAGGTGCATCCCGACCTCACCCTGCGGGGCCTCCGCATCGCGCACGGCATCCTGACGGCGTCCGGAGCCGCGTGACGGCCGACCCCCGCTCCCTCAACGCGTGGCGGCGCGCCGGCTACCGCCTCCTCCCGGGCGAGGGCTTCTCGTACCTGCTCCACCTCCGCCCCGCCGAATGGCCGATCATGACCGCGCACACGGCCCTCGGCTTCGCGCTCGCGACCGGCCTCCTGCCGGTGCTCTCCGGCGCGCACCTCGGCACGCTCGCGTGGGCGCTGGTCGTCTGGGTGGTGTTCCTCAACGGCGGCACCCTCGCGATCAATAGCGTGTTCGACCGCGACGAGGGGGACATCGGCTACCTGCTCGCGCCCCCGCCGCCGCCCCGGCATCTCTTCGCGTTCTCCTTCGGCCTCCTCGCGGCCGGACAGGCGCTCGCGTTCACGCTTCCGGCGGGGTACGCCGCCGCCTACGCGATCTGCTTCGCGCTGAGCCTCGCCTACTCGGTCCCGCCGCTCCGCTTCAAGGCGGTCGCGGGCGTGGATTGGGTGATCAACATGTGGGGCTTCGGCACGATCACGCCGTACGCCGGCTGGGCGGCAACGGGACGGCCGCTGGACCTCGTCCACGGCCTGGTGCTCGTGGGCTTCTGCCCGCTGTTCGCCGCGCTGTACCCCCTGACCCAGATCTACCAGTTCGAGGAGGACCAGCGCCGCGGCGACCGCACCCTGGCCCTCATCCTCGGGATGCGGCGCAGCCTCGTCGTCGCCATCGCCGCCGCGGTCCTGTCGTTCGCGTTCTTCGCGGCCGCGGCCGCCATCGGCCACGTGCGCTGGTGGGCCGCGCTCGGACTCGCCATCGCCCTCGGCGCCTGGCTCAGGGTGCTCGCTCCTTGGTACAGCGGTCACGCCTCCTGGACGGCCGCTCAGCACGAGCGCGGCTTCTACGCGGCGCTCGCGGCGTGGGCCGTGACCGACGTGGCGGTGCTCGTCGCTTTCGCCCTGTAGCGCCGCCTGGCTGGCGCCGCCTGCGCGCCGCGCGCCGCCCCACTCTTCGTTGTGCCGAGCTGAGCACCTGTTCCGATTCGCGCAGCAACCTGTTCCGATCGGCGCAATTTCTGCAGGCAATCTTACGGACCACCTCTCACGGTATTTTTCCGTAACATCCCCTCGCTCAACGAGATAGAGCCCGGCCGGATTCGGGGGCGGCGCGTGGCATCAGTCCTGCCCTACCTGTCACCGGCAGTCAGAGAGGGACCGACTTCAACGCAGGCAGGAGGCTTCACGTGAACGCGCACACTACCCAACCGCACGAGTCCGTCGGGCTCGGCACCACGATGCCGCAGCGCGGGATCGATCTTCCGGCAGCCGTGGCCATCAGCTGGTCGCTGGCGGGCGGGATGCTCTTCGGCGGCGCGGCCGTCGTCCTGATGCTGGTCACCAACACGCTCAGCGGGCACCAAATGCTGACCGCCAGCGCGACGCTGTTCGCGATCGGCGCGCTGGTCGGCCTGGCGCACGGCGTGGCCCTCGGGATCTTCGGCCGGCCGGACGGCACGACGGTGCGCGCGGCGTGGGCGGCGATGGTGCACGGGCTCCTCTACCTGGTGCCCTCGCTCCTCCTCGGCTGGCTCATCGCCGGCTGGGTCGCGGCGATGCCGATGGCGCTCGGCGGGAAGCACCTGATCGCGACCGCGATCTCGGCGCTCGCCTGGGTGGTGATGGTCGTGACGGTCTACTTCGCGGGGAGCATCGGCCTGCGCGCCGCGGGGCTGGCGTATCGGCGCTGGCCGCACCGCGCCGTGGGCACGGCGCTCGTGGGGGCGACCCTCGTGGCGCTGGTGGCGAGCTTCCTCGTCCAGCCGCCGACGCTGTGGCTGTTGCACACCCGGCTGACCACCGAGGGCGCCATGCTGTTCGCCCTCGTCTCGACGTTCTGGTTCTACGGCCCGATCATCACCGTCGGCCTCTGGCTCGTGAAGCGGATCCGCCCCGAGCTCCGCGAGGCGGAGCTGCCCTCGAGCGCCACGATGAAGCGCGCCGGCGTGAGCGCCGCGATCGCCATCGCCTCCGGCCTGGCGCTGGCCGTGATCGCGCTCCCCTTCTACCGCGGCGCGCTGCACCTGCCTTCGGACGTCGAGCGGATCGGCTTCGCCGGCGCGATGCTGATGGCGCTCTCCGACGCCTTCACCAACGAGCTCTTCTTCCGGTTGTTCGCGATGACCGTGGCCTTCGTGCTCGCGGCGCGGCTGCAGGCCAAGGGCGCTCGCGCGGCGGTGCTGGCGATCGCGGTCGGCACGGTGCTCGATCTCCTGTTCCACCTGCGCGGCGTGCCGGCGCTCGGCCTCCCCGGCACCGGCACGGTGCTGGCCTACGCCGCGGTGCGCCTGGCAATGCCGAGCATTGTATTCGGGTATCTCTTCTGGAAGCGTGGCTTGCCGACGGCGGTCGGGGCCCACGTGGCGGCCGGGGCCGCCCTCGGCCTACTGGCCCTCTAACCCCATCAATACGACTTCGGCGCGATCCGCGTGCGAAACGGCACGCGGATTGCGCCTTTTTGAACACTAGATGGGACTGCGCGATCTGTCGATCCGGGCCAAGGTGGCCATCACGATCCTCGGCGCCCTGCTCGTGGTGCTGGGGGTCGCGACGACGTTCTCGCTGCGCTACTGGGAGCAGGAGCAGTACGCGCTGACCAACGAGCACGCCCTGATGATGGCGGGTACGGCGCGCAGCTCCGCGGAAGCGGGGCTGGCGCACGGGGAGACGGGGTGGATCAGGGCGCAGCTCGACACCATGGGGACGCGCGCGCCTTTCGCGGGCTATCGGGTGGTCGGCCGGGACGGTCTGATTCTGATGTCGAGCGTGGCGGCCGAGGAGGGGGTGCGGCGTTCCGGGCCGCCGCTCCCAGATCCCTGGGACATTCCGCCCGATGGCAAGATGCTGGGCGGACGAGATCG